>Ga0315338_1002513_pt1 | contig 17987 bp, 17 predicted proteins | sample ASW8metaG_FD_204518 | JGI IMG/M metagenome (GOLD analysis project Ga0315338, IMG submission 204518) | Ammonia-oxidizing marine archaeal communities from Monterey Bay, California, United States - ASW #8 | ecosystem: Environmental > Aquatic > Marine > Coastal | place: USA: California | collected... | reverse complement strand
GATCCCGTACAAAAATAAACGTCGTTCCCGTGACGAGCGGGGCGCTGGCCCCGACGAAGGAGACGTTGGCGTTCTTTACCTGCCGGCTGCCGGCGCGGCCCGACGCCTGCAACGCGCCTTCGATGATGTGCCACAGCCCGTGGATGCGGCCGGTGCCGAGGCTGCCGCCGAAGGTGTTCATCGGCAACTCGCCGTCAAGCTCGATGCGGCCGTCCTGGATGAAGTCGAGCGCCTCGCCCTCGCCGCAGAAGCCGTAGGATTCAAGCCCGTAGATCACCGAGGCGGAGAATCCGTCATAGATCTGCGCCACGTCGACATCCTTGGGCGTGAAGCCGGAACGCTCCCAGGTCAGCTTCGAGGAGCTGCTGCCGCCCAGCATGTAGTCGCTGAGGCTGCCGATGCGCCCGGCTACCTCGAAATGCAGCCGTTGTCCGTAGCCGGCGATGTAGGCCGGCTGGGGCTTCAGATCTCTGGCCCGATCCGCGGTCGTCAGCACGATGGCGACCGCGCCCTGCACCGGTATGTCGCAATCGAACAGGCAGAACGGATAGGCCACCATGCGCGAGTTGAGATAATCCTCGCGGGTCAGTTCCGTGCCATGGAAATAGGCGTGCGGGTTGTGCTGCGTGTGCTTGCGTTGGGTGACGGCCAGGGTGGCCATCTTCTCGCGGTCCTGGTTGTTCCGCTCCAGCCAGCGCGTGTAGGCCACGGCCATGCCCTGACCCGGTCCGCCGAAGCCATAGGGTCCGGTGAACTGCGTCGCGCCGGCGGCGGTATCGCGCGGCAGGTTCTGATAGGTGCCCTTGGGATTGTGCATCGCCCGCCACACCACGACGTGTTTGCACACCCCCGCGAGCAGCGCGTTGACCGCCTGCTGCACCGCGCCGCCGATATTCACCGAGCCGACCTGCATGTGCCAGGCCAGGTCGGGCAGCTTCAGCATCGCCATCATGCAGTTGACCGAGACGACGGAGATGCCGTCGACTTCCGCATGGCCGGTCGCCGGTAGTTCCGGGTAGGTCGACAGCCCGTCGATATCCGACATCTCCAGCCCGGAATCCGCAACAGCGCCCTTCACCGCTTCCAGCGCGTGCGCGGCCAAGGGAATATCGGCCGAACGCGAGACCTTGGAGTAGCCCACGCCGCTGACCGCGATCTTGCATCGATTGTCCCACATTGCGTTACGCCTCCCCGTCGGCGAGCTTGAACTGCGGCAGGGTGATCTCGTCGTTGAGCGGCTCGAATACCACCTCGACCCGGCGCCCGACCTTGGCCTCGGTATGCGGCACGCCGAGCAGGTTGGCGGCCATCAGCGCACCGGGCGCGTCGTCCAACTCGACCACGATGCTGGCATAGGGTACGGCCGAGGCGAAGCGCTTGTCGCCCGTGTGATACATGTAGGTGTAGGCGTAGATCGTGCCGCTGCCGCCGACCGGCTCGAACTTCAAATCGATGCTCATGCAATTGAGGCAGGTCGGATAGGGCGGATGCTGGAAATGCCCGCAGCTTTGACAGCGCTGCAGTTCCAGTACCTCGCGCTTCGCCGCGTCCCAAAAAGGTTTCGTGTACTGATCGGGGACCGGGATCGGCCGCGTCACATCGCTCCAGTCGCTCATGCCTGCCTCGCCATTCTTTGCCTGGAGGAAGGTTAGAATTTTTTCACGGGTGGCAATAGGGGCGGGGTGCGGCGCGCGGCTCTGAAATGCTAACGTCAGGCCAACAAACGACAGGAGCCCTTTATGTCCGACGATCCCGTTGACGTCCTGATCATCGGTGCCGGCGCGTCCGGCGCGGCCATGGCGTGGAGCCTGGCGGAGACGAAGATGCATATCGTCTGTCTGGAGCAGGGCGGGCTGATGAACCCGCTGCAGTATCCCAGCACCGAACGGAACTGGGAGGCGCGCGCGCAGGGCGACATGGCGATCAACCCCAATCTGCGAGGCCTGCCGTCGGACTACCCGATCAACGAGGACGACTCGCCAATCAAAGTCGCCAATTTCAACGGTGTCGGTGGTGGGACGGTGCTGTTCGCGGGGCATTTTCCGCGCTTCCACCCCTCCGACTTCCGGGTCAAGAGCCTGGATGGCGTTGCCGACGACTGGCCGATCGACTACGAGACGCTCGCGCCGTTCTATGGCGAGAACGATCGCATGACGGGTGTTGCGGGTCTGCAAGGGGATCCGGCTTATCCGCGTGACAACGCGCACCGCCTGCCGCCGCTTCCGCTGGGCAAGTCGGGGCAGATCCTGGCTAAGGGCTTCAACAAACTGGGCTGGGCCTGGTGGCCGTCTGATACCGCTATCATCACCAATGATTATGACGGGCGCGCGCGTTGCATCAATCTCGGCGCCTGCGGGGCCGGTTGTGCGCAGGGGGCGAAGGGCAGCGCCGACGTGACCTACTGGCCGCACGCGCTGCGCGCCGGGGTCGAACTGCGGACCCACTGCCGCGTCCGCGAAATCACAGTTGGCGAAGACGGCATGGCCACGGGCGCGATCTATTATGACGCCAGGGGCGAAGAGGTCGAGATCAAGGCGCATGTCGTGGTGCTGGCTTGCAATGGCATCGGCACGCCGCGCCTGCTGCTCAATTCCAAGTCGGCACAATTCCCCGACGGTCTGGCCAACAGCAGCGGGCAGGTCGGGAAGAACTTTATGTTCCACCCCTATGCCTGGATCCAGGGCGTGTTCGACGAAGAGACCGACGGGCATGCCGGGCCGACCAAGGCGATGCGCAGCCAGCAATTCTACGAGACGGGCGAAGAGCGCGGTTACGTGCGCGGCTACACCTTCGAGATCACCCGTGGCATGCCGCCGGTCCGCACCGCACAGACCGGCATGCGGCACGGCCGCATCCCCTGGGGCGCCGAGCACCACAAAGAATTCCGCCGCATGTTCGGCCATGTCGCCGGCATGGTCGCGGTCTGCGAGGATTTGCCGGAGGAGCACAACCAGGTCACCCTCGATCCTGAACTCAAGGACAGCGACGGTATCCCGGCGCCGAAGATCAGCTATACCCTCAGCGACAACAGCCGCAAGATGCTCGACCATGCCGTTGAACAGGCCAGTGAAATACTCGAGGCGGCAGGCGCCAACGACATCATGTCGGAAAGCCCGATCCGTTTCGGCGGCTGGCATCTGATGGGCACAGCGCGCATGGGCACCGATCCCGAACGCTCGGTGGTCAACGAATGGGGCCGCAGCCACGACGTCCGCAACCTGTTCATCGTCGACGGCAGCATCTTCGTCACCAGCGCCGGCGTGAACCCGACCAGCACGATTCAGGCGCTGGCGCTCTACGTAGCGGACCAGATGAAAAGCCGTCTCGCAACCCTGTTCGATTGAGGGAAGGGATCACTATGAGCCAACAAACCGAGAACCCCTTCAGCGAAGAAGAACGCCGCGCCCTGACGGCGCTGGCGGGAATGATCGTTCCGGCGAGCGAAGAATTCGGTGTCCCCGGCGCAGACGATCCGGCGATCGTCGACAACATCCTCGAAGACGCCAGCCGCCGCCCGGAACAGCTCAGCGCGGCCTTGGCGACGCTGGAAGCGGTGGCGGAAGAAAAATGCGGTAGCGCCTTCGCTGACCTCTCCGTTGCGCAGCAGCAGAAAATCTCGGAAGCATATCGCGACGCTCATGCTGGGCACGCCAACCTAATCGCCAATTTGACGGTGCAGGGCTACTACCGTGACGATCGTGTCATGGCCTCAATCGGTCTGGATCCCCGTCCGCCGCATCCGCTGGGCTATGAGGTCGAACAGGGCGACTGGTCGCTGCTCGATCCGGTGCGGGATAAAGATGCGTTTTTTCGAGCGGTGGAGTAGAGGGAGCTGCGCGCGCCTAATACGGCCGGTCTCCTGCGACCTGGATCCGCCGCATCACGCGCCTAGAGTCGCGTACGTCGTCTACGGCGATGTGCTTGGTGCAGCGGTTGTCCCAGAACGCCACCGACCCCTTGCGCCAGCGAAAACGGCAGGTGAACTCCGGGCGGTGGCCCCATTCCATCAGCCAGTCGAGCAGCGGCTTGCTCTCCGCCTCGCTCCAGCCCTCGAAGCCGACGGTATAGGAATGGTTGACGTAGAGGCATTTGCGCCCGGTCTCGGGATGGGTACGGACCACGGGGTGGGCGTTTTTCGTTTCGATGTAATCCGCACCGACGCGCGATTTGGTGCTGCGGTTCCTGTCGCGGTCCGCCGCGCCGGGACCGGCGGCCATGCGGTCGGTCTGTATCGCCTTGAGCCCGCCCAGCATGTCCTTCATGCCGTCGGACAAGGCTTCGTAGGCGAGGTATTGGTTGGCGAACAGCGTGTCGCCGCCATAGTCGGGTACGTCCAGCGCGATCAATATGGCGCCCATCGGCGGTTTTTCGACCATCGCCGTGTCGGAATGCCAATCCTCGCCGACAATGCGGGTGTCCCCCGGGTTGCGGACGATTGTCACCACGTCCGGATCGTCGGACATCAGAAAAGGATGTTGAAAGATATCGCCGAAACGCCGCGCCAGGCGCTTGTGCGCGTCGGTATCGAAATCCTGATCGCGGAAGAAAATAACGCCGTGGTCGAGCAGCGCCCCGCGAACCGCGCCAACTTCTTCATCGGCCAAGTCGACGCCAAGGTCGAGTCCGGAGAGTTCGGCGCCCAAGGCTCCGGAAATCGGTGCGACGGTAATCGAGTGTGGCATATCGTAGGTTCGCGTTGTGGGACGTTGCGCGCATTCTGGCGTCTTGCACGCCTGAGAACAACCGGTACGCCGGTCTAACCGATGCCCGGCAGGGAGACCCGTCCCGGGACGTCGCCGAAGGCGATGGGTGTCGGTCAAATCGAATTGCTCTGCATTGGAGGTATCGCGACGCCGGGCCGTTTGGCTTTAGCGTTTAATTAGTGGTTAATAGCGACCATCCTCGTTTCGAATTGCAGGATCCGACCGTGACAGCAGACGCCCAGAAGGGTTCGGCGACGCCCGCCACCGCCACCGCCAGCGACGAGCAGGCGATCGCGGATCCGTTGCGCGCCTTGGAGGAGAGCGAGGCGCGGTTTCGGAAGTTCGCCGATATCGCGACCGACTGGTATTGGGAAACGGATGCCGGTTTGCAGTTCACTTTCGTGTCGCGAAATGTCGTTGAACTGGGCATTACGCAAGAAGGCCTTATTGGCAAGACGCTGGGCGTGGTTCAACACGACGCCCACGATTTAGGTGATTTAGCCGAGGAGGTCGCGGCGCACAGGGCGCGCAAACCCTATCGTGGCATCGAGCGGCGATCAGCCGTCAATCCAAATTTCTGGCTCAGTGTCAGTGGCGATCCCCAATTCGATGATGCCGGAAATTTCACCGGTTATTGCGGCGTTACCACCGACATTACGGAGCGCAAGTCTGCCGAGCTCGAACGGGAAACCAATGAAGCGTTGCTGCGCGCGGTCATTGACAATCTGCCCGTCGGGCTTTTGGTGAAGGATCTGCAGGGTCGGAACACGTTGATGAACAATACGTTTCAAGATTGGTATGGCGTCACCGAGTCGACGGTACTGGGCAAAAGCCGAACGGGACTTTTTGGCGAGACAGCGAGCGACGCCAGCGTTATCGACGAGCAGGAAGGTTATGTCATTCGGACCGGAAAGAAGACCGGCCGGGAAGCAGTTCGTAAATTGGCGGACGGCTTGGACCATTATCTTTCTATCAACAAATACCCGATTCAGGACGCCGGGGGCGCGGTCACCGGCGTGCTTTCCGTCAGTGCCGACCTTACCGAACAGGTTAATGCGAGTCAGGCGTTGACGGAGAGCGAGGCGCGCTTCCGCGAATTCGCCGAGATCGCATCCGACTGGTTGTGGGAGATGGACGAAGAGTTCCGGTTTACCTATGTCTCTGGCCGTTACACTGAAATTACAGGCATAAATGTTTCGGAGAGTCTCGGCAAAACTCGTTTGGAGCTTTCAGCCGAGGATACTTCAACGGAAACGTGGCAGCGCCACCAGGACGATCTGAAACATCGCAGGCCGTTCCGAGATTTTCGCTTTCTTGGCCGCAACCCGACGGGCGCCAACCTGGTATTCAGCGTGAGCGGCAATCCATATTTTGACGCCGCTGGTATCTTCCGCGGCTATCGCGGTACGACGACGGATGTCACCAGACATGAAGAGCTCAGCCGGCTGAAAAGTGAATTCGTATCGACCGCCAGCCATGAACTTCGCACGCCGCTCACGTCAATACATGGCGCGCTACGGTTGATCGCAAGCGGGGCGGTTGAAGAGGTTCCTCCAAAACTGCAGGAACTTATCAATATCGCGGCGAAAAATAGCGAGCACCTGATAATGCTCATCAACGATCTGCTCGACCTGCAGCGGATCGAATCCGGAACGATCGAATACCGCCTCGAACCGATCGATATGCATCAACTAATCCGCGAGGCGATCGAAGCCAACCGCGGCTATGCCGATCCGTTCCAAGTCAGACTAGCCCTCATGAAATGCGATCGGGACGTATGGGTGAAGGGAGACCGCGACCGGTTGATCCAGGTTTTGGCCAACCTGTTCTCCAATGCGATCAAGTTTTCACCAGAAGGCAGTTCGGTCGACATTTCTGTTCTGAGGCGCGGCGCGCGTGCGCGGGTCGAAATTATAGATAGGGGGCCAGGCGTACCGGAGACTTTTCGCGAGAGCCTGTTCGAAAAATTCACCCAGGCCGATGGATCGGATAATCGGCGCATTTCCGGGACCGGTCTCGGCCTTAGCATATGCAAAGCGATAATCGACGAGCATGGCGGGCTGATCGATTTCGTATCCGCGGAAGGGCAGGGCAGCACCTTCTATTTCGATCTGCCCGCTATCGCCGCGCCTGTCGCGGCATCGGAGCATCCGTGATCCGGTCAGCCCACATAGAATTGGGCGAGCAACGACAACGTTCCCAGAATACCGAAAAGCATACCTGCGGTGGTCGACCAGATTGTTGAAGAAGACATGTTGCATACCCCTTGGTCGTGTCTATGAGCGTCTTTTGTTAGCGTCTTGATAAGCGAATGACTGGTTTATGAAATGACCCAATCGGGGTATGGATTGGTGAGGGAAAACCCAGAGATTTTGGTGATTTGTGCCGTTTTTTGAGGTCCGGGATACGGTTGAGCGCGGCCGTCCATGTCGTTAGACTTCGCTTAAAATCACACAGCTTCCGAGTAAGGAGATTAGCGATGGCCAGTCATGCAACGGGTGATGGCGGTATCCCGCCGCGCGACGCGAAGCAACGCGGCTTGACGCGGATCATGACTTTGGGCGGCGCGTACGGCACCCGGAATTACACCGTCAAGGACTTGCGCGACCAAAAGGGTAAGCGCGTACTCGTCGAGACGCTGCCCTTCTCTCCAGAGGAGGCCGCCGCGGCGGAGGAAGCCGGGATCGACACGATGAAAGTGCGGTTCGATCCCAACCAACCGGGGCCCGCCGCGGCAATTCGAGCGGCCGCGCCGAATACCTTCATGGCGTTTTCCGTGCCGCTGCTCGCCGCCGCCAGCGCGGAGGAAGCGGTAAGGCTGGGCTACGACGCTATGGCGGTCGGCGCAGATGCAATTATGTGCCAATGGAGCCCGCGTTTCATCGAGGCTGCCGCTGAAGCCGGAATTCCGGTCCAGGGCCATGCCGGGCTGGTGCCGCGCAAGAGCACCTGGACCGGCGGATTGCGCGCGGTCGGCAAGACGCTGGACGAAGCCATGTGGGTTCACCGGTCGATAAAGGAACTCGAGTCAGCCGGTGCCTATGCGGTAGAGGTCGAAGTCATTCCCGAGGAACTGCTGACGGAAATTAGTAAACGCACGACTTTGATGACGTCGTCGATTGGTGCCGGAAGCGGCGGTGATATTCAATTTCTGTTCGCCGAAGATATCCTCGGCAACAACCCGCCGCCCTATCCGCGCCACTCCAAGCAATACCGCGAAATCCACAAGCTGAAACAGGCGATGCAGGATGAGCGGGTCGGCGGGTTCAAGGAATTCATCGACGATGTGCAGAACAATCGTTTCCCCGCCAAGGAGCACGTCATCAAGGCATCGGAAAACCTGATCGGCGACTTTCTGACAGCGGTCGCGAAAGAGGCCTAGCGGCGCCTTTTGATTTGAGTGCAGCAGATCTTTGCGACGCCCGGGATGATGCATTAGGAATGCATCGTTAGGATTACGCGGCGCCCGCGGAGTGCCGCGGGACTAGAGTAATGGAGAAGCAGGATGGCAGGACCGCTCGACGGTATGCGGATACTGGATTTGACGACGGTGGGCTACGGCCCTTATGCCGGGCAGATTCTGGGCGATTACGGCGCTGACATCATCAAAATCGAGTCGCATGAGGGTGACATCACGCGGGGCATCGCGCCGTTCCGCAACCGGGGCATGGGCCATTTTTACCTGATGGCAAACCGCAATAAGCGCGGCATTGTGCTCGACCTGAAAAGCGAGCGGGGGCGCGAAGCGTTCCTGCGGTTGGTCGAACAATCCGACGCGCTGCTCTGTTCTGTGCGCCCGGCGGCGATGGACCGGCTCGGGCTCGGCTACGAGGATTGCCGCAAGGTCAACCCGAACATCGTCTACGTCGCGCTGGTCGGGTTCGGCCAGGACGGCCCTTACGCCAAGCGCCCCGCCTATGACGACATCATCCAGGGTGTCTCGGGTATGGCGGCCATGCAGGGCGGGCGCGAAGGCGCGCCGAAATTCGTCAACGCCTCTGTCTGCGACAAGATCTGCAGCCAGGTTGCCGTACACGCGACCTTGGCCGCCTTGCTGAATCGCGAACGCGGCGGCGAGGGGCAACTCGTTGAAGTGCCGATGTTCGAGTCGATGGTCGGTTTCAATCTGGTCGAACATCATTCCGGCCGTACCTTCGAACCGCCGCTCGGCCCGGCCGGTTACGAACGCTCCTTCGTCGAATACCGAAAGCCCTACGCGACGGCGGACGGTCATGTCTGCGCCCTGCCGTACAACACCAAGCAGTGGGGCTCCTTCTTTAGAATGATGGGGCGCGACGACATGATCGACGACCCACGCGTCACCGATCCGAAACTGCGCAGCGAGAAGATCGGCGAGCTGTACGAACTGGTCGCCGAACTGGTGCGCGACTGGAAGACGGTGGACCTGCTGGCCGCGCTTGAAGAAGCGGACGTACCGAACGGCCCGGTGACGCCGCTCGACGATTTGGCGGAAGATCCACACCTGCAGGCGGTCGGCTTCTTCCAGACCCACGACCATCCAACGGAAGGGCGTATTCGGCTGACCGCGCCGCCGATGATGTTTTCAAAGACGCCGCCGGAAATTCGCACCTTGCCCGGAAAGCTGGGTGCGCAGAGCGTCGCGATCCTGCGCGAGGCGGGCTATTCCGAAGCCGACATCGCCGAGATGCTGGACGATGGCGTTAGCGTCGACGGACGCAGCGAGGTCACGCGGACCGCGGCGGAGTAGATCGCCTACGGTCGTAGGCATCGCATGTCGATCGATCCCCTCTTCCAGGCCGGTCCGACTGTTTTCTTTCACGCCGGTGCCGCGCTCGTGGCGCTCCTGATCGGCCTTCTGCAGATATTTGGACCGAAGGGTACGATGGCGCATCGTATTCTCGGCTGGTGCTGGGTCTTGTTGCTGGCGTCTGTCGCGGTCAGCTCGTTCTGGATCCACGGCTTATGTTTGATTGGCCCGTTCAGCCCAATTCATATTCTGTCGATTTTGACCTTGATCATGCTGCCGCTCGGCGTGTTGCGCGCACGGCGCCACCGGATCATGGCGCACAAGAAAACCATGACCGGGATATTCTTCGGTGCTCTTGTCCTCGCGGGGCTGTTCACGCTGTTGCCGGGTCGGGTGATGCATGCGGTCGTGTTCGGCGGCGGTTGATCGCGCGAACTGCTGTAGTATGGCGTAGACCGACGGACACCGACGGACACCGACGGACATCGATGGAGGGCGTAGCGTGGCTTTGCTTATTCAAAATCTCGACAGGATGATTGGCGACGCGGACGAATGGCGGCGCGTCTTTTCGGAACTGTTGCCCGACCGGGAGCTCCGTATCTGGCCTGAGGCGGGCGAACCGGCCGAGATCGACTATCTCGCCTTCATGCGGCCGGATTTCGATGTCTTGCCGGAGATGCCGAACCTGCGTGTCATGTTCACCCGCTCGGCCGGAGTCGATTCCTTCGTGCATCACCCAAGGCTGCCGCAAGTACCGCTCGGCAAGCTGGAGCCGTCCGGCGGCGACCCGATGATGACGGAATATGTCGTCATGCATGTGCTGCGCTTCCATCGTGATATGCCGGCGTATCAGGCGCGTCAGGCGGCGCATGAGTGGCACCGGACGAATATCGTGCGGCCCGAGGAGCGGCGCATCGGGTTCCTGGGGTATGGCAAGATGGCGCAAGCGCCGGCGCAGGTACTGCGGTCGTTGGGCTTTCCGGTCTCTGCCTGGACACGGACGCCGAAGCCGGATGCCGGGTTGCCGGTGTTTCATGGTGACGATCAGCTCGAGCCGTTCCTCAATCAGACGGACATTGCCGTCTGCCTGCTGCCGCTGACGGCGGAGACCGAGGGCATCTTCTGCGCTCGGACCTTCGCCATGATGCCGCAAGGTTCGATGCTGGTGAATGTCGGCCGCGGCAAGCATGTCGTGGGGGACGATTTGATCGCGGCGCTCGACAGCGGGCAACTGTCCTACGCCGCGCTCGACGCCCATGTCCCGGAACCGCTGCCGCCGGAAAGTCCGCTCTGGGATCACCCCAAGATCACCGTGATGCCGCATGTGGCGCGCCGGCCGACCGTCGCGCAGCTTGTCACCGAAATCGCCGCCAACCTAAAAAGTTTCGAGGCCGGTGAGCCGCTGCTACAGGAAATCGATAAGTCCGCCGGCTACTAATCGGCAAGGCTACGGGTTCATGAACGCGCCGCCGTTCGAGTGGATTGTCTGGCCGGTGATGAAGGCGCCGGCTGGCCCGACCAGCACGCGGATCAGATCGGCCATGTCCTGCGGCAGGCCTTCGCGGCCGATCGGAATGCCGCCGATGCGGGCTTGGAGCTGTTCGGCGGGCATGGGGGAATCCGGGTTGCGGGTATCGTAGGGCCCGACGACGACCTGGTTGGCGGTGATACGGTCCTCGGCCAAATCGAGCGCCAAGCCGCGGATGTACATGTTGAGGCCCGCCTTCGCGACCATCAGGTGCGAGCGGCCCTTTTGTCCCAGATAGGAGTTAAGTCCGCCGACGCCGATGATCGCGCCGCCGCCGCGCTCGCGCATCGAAGGCACTGTTGCCTTGGCGAGATGGAAGCAGCCGAGGATCGACAAATCGATAACCTGCTGGAAGTCCGCGCGTGTCAACTCGTCGAAGGAACGCCGCTGCCGCACCGCCGCGTTGTGCACCAGGATGTCGATGCCGCCGAACGCATCGATAGCGGACTGCGCCAGCCGTTCGATGTCGTCCGGGTTGCTGCAGTCGGCGACCACGGGGATCGCTCTGCCGCCGGCGGCGCGGATGCCTTCGGCCACGTCCTCGCACAGATCCTTCGCCTGTACGCCGTTGATTACGACAGCCGCGCCGGCGCGGGCCAGCTCCTCCGCCGTCGCGCGGCCGATATTGCGCGCGCTGCCGGTGACGATCGCGACTTTGCCCTCCAGTTCGTTGACGAGATCCACCATGGTTAGCCGAACTCCGCGCGGACGATCGCCGCGCCATCGACCAACGCCTTGATCTTGCCGCGCGCCGAGTCGCGCGGCATGTATTTGAGGCCGCAATCGGGCGCCACGATGATGCGGTCGGCCGGGCAGTGGGGCAGGGCGCGGCGGATGCGCGCGGCAACTGTCTCCGCCGTCTCGACTTCGTGCGTCGACAGGTCGATTACGCCAAGGATGATTTTCTTGTTCGGCAAATCCTCAAGCACCTTGCAATCGAGTTCCGACTGCGCCGTTTCGATCGAGATGCCGTGCGCCGAACAGCCTTCAAGCTCGGGCAGGAAGGAATAACCGTTATCCGGCCGTTCATGGATGATCGCGGCGTAGCCGAAGCAAATATGCACCGCGGTTTCACCTTCGATGCCCTCCAAGGCCCGGTTCAGCGCTTTCAGCCCGTATTCGCGTGCCTTTTCCGGCCGGGCCTGCATGTAGGGTTCGTCCAATTGAACGACATCCGCGCCGGCGGCGAATAGATCTTTCACTTCCGCATTCACGGCGGCGGCATAGTCGAGCGCCAGTTCGACTTCGTCTTTATAGAAGTCGTTCTGCGCCTGTTGGGTCATGGTGAACGGGCCCGGCACGGTCATTTTGATTTTTCGGTCGGTGTGCGCGCGCAAGAACTTTACGTCTTCCACCTCGACGGCGTGCCTGCGGCTGACCTTGCCGACAATTCGCGGTACCGGGTTGGGGTGACCGCTGCGGTCTAGTGCCGTGCCTGGATTGTCGATGTCGACACCGTCCAGCGCCGTGGCGAAACGGTTTGAGTAGCTTTCGCGGCGGGTTTCACCGTCGGTGATAATGTCGAGCCCGGCTTCTTCCTGCTCGCGGATCGCGACTAGCGTGGCATCGTCCTGAGCCTGCTCGAGCCATTCGGGCGGAACGCGCCAGAGCTCTTTCGCGCGCGTGCGCGGCGGAAACCGCCCGCCCAGCTTCTCGCGGTCGATCAGCCAGTCCGGCTGCGCATAGGACCCGACCAGCGAGGTCGGGAGGAGGTGGTTTCCGCGTTCTGTCATTTAGTCCTCGATCTTCGTTTTTTGTGGAGTCGCAGAAGATTCATGCCGACTCGAATACCTTCTTGGGTTTCCATTTTTTTGCTGCTTCCTCGGCGTCGTAGGCATCGACAGCCGATTGCATGTTGAGCCAAAGCTGAACCGACGTGCCGAGAGATTTCGAAAGGCGTACCGCCATATCGGGCGTTATGGACACATGGCCGTTCACCAGACGACTGAGATGTTTTTGCGATACTTCGATTGCCGCAGCAAATTCAGCCATCTTAATTCCGCGTTCCTTCAGGAACATTTCTCGTAGAATCTCGCCGGGCGTCGTCGGGCGTCGGGCGCGTTTCAATCCAGCCATAGTGTCTCCAGTTCGATTAGTGGTAGTCGCCAAAATACTCGATCGTCACGTCGCCGCGATCATAGGAGAATACGATGCGGTAATTTCCAGTTACGCGCATAGCATGCTGGCCTTCCCTATCGCCTCTGAGCGAATGAAATCCGCGAACCCCAGTACAGTCCTCTAGGTCGTTAATGCCGTTTAGAAAATCCAAGATAAGGAGCGCGCCAGCCTGATGTTGTTTTCCTATCCGGCTTGATCGCCCCTTGACGAATAGCTCCCTTAAGCCCCGATGCTTTATTTTGGTGATCGGCATGGTCGAACCCAATGATTACCTACATGGTAATGTGCGGCAATATTGCGTGCAACAAATTCTTTACCTGGAAGGTAACATTTTGTTCGTTGTTGCGATGTTAGGTTAGCGAATTACGGACAGGACATTCCATGCTCCGTTTGCGTTCCGCCGTTGAATCGTCAAAGCTTGATTACGGTGTAGATGGAAGGGGCGTTGCGATGGAATTTCTGGCGGTCGTTAAGCGGGATTGCGAGACCTGTAAGTTGGTCGAGCCGGTATTGGCGGAACTGCGCGACAGCCACGGCGTGAAACTCTATTCGCAGGACGATCCGACTTTTCCGGAGTTGCTCGGCGGGGCGGAGGATGACCGGTCGCTGGAACAATCCTGGCGGCTGCATGTCGAGACGGTGCCGACCCTGGTGCGCTTGGAAGACGGTGCGGAAGTGTCACGCACCGAAGGCTGGGACAGGACGGAATGGGCACGGGTTTCGGGCATGGCCAATATCGGTGTGGGGCTGCCGCCCTTCCAGCCGGGTTGCGGGTCGCGCACGCAGGATCCGGGTATGCCGGAAAAACTGGCGCTGCAGTTCGGCAATCTGACCTTCGCCAGCCGAGAGATCGAACTGAGCGAAGACGACGACCCGGCGGAGATCGCCTACGACCGCGGGTGGAGCGATGGGCTGCCGGTCGTACCGCCTACGGACCTGCGCATCGCACGTATGTTGTCCGGCACGACGCGCGCTCCCGACGAGATCATCGGGTTGATCCCGCCGAACCTTGTGGAATGCACGGTCGAGAAGGTGGCGATCAACGCGGTCATGGCGGGTTGCCGGCCGGAATACTTTCCGGTTGTCCTGGCGACAATCGAGGCGGCGTTGAAGCCGGAATTTTCCATGCACGGCTTGCTGGCGACCCTGTGGTTCTCCGGTCCCGTGATCATCGTCAACGGTCCCGTTTCGAAGCGTATCGGCATGAACTGGGGCGGCAATGTGTTCGGCCAAGGCAATCGGCCCAACGCCACGATCGGCCGCGCGATCCAACTGCTGATCCGCAATGTCGGCGGCGGCAGGCCGCGCGAGATCGACCGTTCGGTCTTCGGCAATCCCGGTAAGTACAGTTTCTGTTTCCCAGAAGACGAGACCGATCCGGACTGGGTGCCGCTCAATGTTGCGCGCGGCTCGGCACCGGGCAGTTCGACCGTGACCCTGTTCCATGGCGACGGCGTGCAGGGCATCGCCGACCAGAAATCACGCGATCCGGAAAGCCTGGCGCGTTCGCTGGCAATGGGGCTGTGCAGCGTGACGCATCCGAAACTCGCGGAGTACGCGAACGCGATCCTCGCCATCTCACCGGACCATTACGAAATCTTCAAATCGGAAGGCTGGGGCCGGGCCGAGATCGAGGGTGCGTTGCGAGAAGCGCTGCGGCGGCCGGGCCGCGACCTGATCGAGGGTGCGCAGGGGGTCGGCGCGGGCATCGACCCGGCGCTTGCTGAGGAGATGGTCGACAAGTTCCGTGAGGACGCCCTGCTGGTCGTGCGCGCGGGCGGCAGGGGCGGGTTGTTCTCCGCCATCATCGGCGGCTGGACCGGCCAGCGCCGCCACACTGAAGTTCAAATCGTATCGAAGGAGATTGGCACATGAGTTACAGCATCAACGCCATGCGCGACCCGACGGCCGAGACGGAGGCGGTCGAGCGCGACCGCATACCGCCGAAGACGGACCCGTCGAACGCGACCATCGGACTGCTCTCCATTTCCAAGGAGCGCAGCGCCGAGTTTCTCGACAGCGTCGAAAGCCTGCTGACGGCGAAAGGCCACAACGTCCTGCGCTTCGAGAAGCCGACGCACACCAAGCCGGCGCCCGAAGGGATACTCCAAGACATCGTCGAGAGGTGCGATGTCGTCGTCGAAGGCCTGGCTGATTGAGGCTCCTGTACGTCGTGCAGTTTGCATGACATTCAGACCCTCGACCGGCGCGGCATCCCCGGCGGCTTCGTCTGCAGCGAGGCCTTCCAGGAGGCGGCTGCCGCGCAGGCCAAGTCTTTGGCTTTCAACCCGGCCATCGTCTGGGTCCCGCACCCGATCCAGAACCGCACGGAAGCGGAGCTGACAGGGTTGGCCGAAGAGGCGATGGCGGGAATATTGGCGATGATTACGCCGTAACCAGGTGACAAAGAAGCGCTGCCCATGACCCAAGACACAACCGACGTCATCGCCCGGCTCGATACGGCGGTCGATGATTTCTGCCACCGCGTGCGCTTTTTTCACGAGCCCTTTACCGAGGCCCGGGCGCGCATGTTCGTGCGGCAGCACCGGCTCAACACGCGGCAGCGCAATTCGGTGCTCAAACTGAAGGTGGCCACGAACACGCCGGACTGGGACCTGCGGCTCGACATCATCGGCGCTTGCGCCGAAGAGATCATCGCCGACAACCAGTTTTTCGACGGCAAGGCGCACTGGCAGGTACTGCAGGAGCTTGGCGAGCGGATCGGCATGGACACCGACGACATCAGCGGCGCCTGGCCGCTGCCGACGACAAAGGTGTGCTGGTACGCCTGGGACGGGCTGATGGGCAACCGTCATTGGTTGCTGGGCCTGATCGGCAACACCTGCGCGGAGCGCGCCAACATTCCGGGCTACGGGCCGCCGGGCCTGCGCGAGCACGGCTGGTTCGGCATGGAGCGGCTGCGCTGGCAGGAAATGTTCGGCCTCGCCGACGACGATTTGATTTTTTTCTCCAAGCACGAAGAAGCGGACATCATCCATTCCGATATGGGCTGGCGGACGGTCGCCGAACGGGCCGGCGACATGCATATGGAAGACGAGGTCGTGCAGGCCTGCATCGACAATCTGATGGTCTGGGAAATCTACCTCAACGGCATCGGCGACGGCGCGGACAAGGCGGGGTAGCGCCTCACTCCGCCGCGACGTCGCTGTCGCGGTTGGTGCCGAAGCCGACATTGCTGCCGAGCAGGGACGGTTTCAGCTTCAGATCCTCCTGCCACAATAGGCTTTCCATCGCGAGATGCATCGGCTGGTCCTGGACGGTCAGCTCGTAGACGACCTCGTCGTATGAGGCGTGGTTGTGCACCGCCCAGCCGGGCGCGGAGAGCATCAGGTCGCCGGCTTTCCACTCGACGGTTTCGCCCCCGACCGTGCTGCGGCCGCTGCCGTGAAAATAATAGTTGATGGCGGCTGAGGTGTGCCGGTGCGGCCGGTCGACGATCTTCGGCGGGCGCATGGTCATTGTCGCGAAGAAGCTCGGCGTGCAGCCGTTGGTGCGGCCGGTCATCGGGTTGTAGCACATGTAGAGACGCCGCCCGACATAGTCCTTGCCCAGCGACTCCAGCCGGTCGATTTTCTCTTTCACCTGCTCCCAGGGCCAGTGCAGCGCCTTCGATTCCACCGCTTCCGGATTGATCAACACCTCATAGGGCATCAGCCACGCGCCGTCGTCGCTGAGTTGAAAGGTCCCGAACGGGCTCTGCATACGCGGGTCTTGGCGTCCCTTTTCCTCGCCGTATTCGAGTTCGCTCGTCTCGACGGGTGGGTTTTCATCGACTGCATAAACGTTCAATTTCTCCAGGAACGCTGCATTTGAATAGGTCAGCCGAACCTGCAACGCGTCTGTGTCGTTGACGTGCTCGTACGCCGTGTAAGAGGGGTGATTCCAGACGTCATACTGGCCGAAGCCGATCGTCTTGCCGGCGACTTCCGCATACCCGCTACCCTGGATGCAGAAATTGACCTCCGTGGCGTTATGGCGGAACGGCGCGGTCCGCTCGCCTGGCTTGAGCACGTTGAGCGACAGCGTAATCCCCGGTGCCAGCCCGAGGCCGGGCGCGGTTGCGCGCGGATGGACGAAGAGGCTTTGCCGCCGGCCGTTCCGCGGCATCGGCAAATCGGCAAGCCGTTCGATCTCCGCGTCGATCTCCTCCTTGGTGATGACGAGGGCGGGCCAAAGTTCATGTTCCTGCGCCAGCGATTGGCCGGTGCGGTCCATTAACTTGATCTTTTCTTCGCTCACGTGACTTCCCCCTTTTTAGCAGCATTGCAGCTCGTTCAACGGCGTTTTCGTTCATCTGCCCAGATTGCAGATTACAGAATAATCACATTGGGGCGCATCGCGGAGATTAAAGGAAATTAGCCGCTGCACGTGCCGGTTTCATGCGGTATTTGGCGTCAATTCAGAACGATTGCGAATCGGGAACTCGAAATTTCAGTTTAACGAGATACAATGTGCGAAAATTGACTTCCGAAAGGTTAATCAATCATTAATTATATAATTCTAAACGAATAAATGGTTTTCCTTGCCTGCCGGAACAGGGATAATTACGATATACGCCGGTGACTAATACAACGATTATTTGAAGCTCGTTCGTCTTAGCTTTGGAATTTGGCAGTCGATATCCATGGACCGCTCGCAAATACGTAATATGATCGATTCGGGCCGGGCGATTGCACTCGATTGCCATGCAATCAGCCAATCGATTCCTGATGATGACCCTATCGGGAAGCTGTTCAAGACGCGCGCCATGAACGATTCCATCCTCTTGAAGCGCTACGAACCCGCGCGCGAGACGGCACGACAGGCGGTTATCGTCACGACGGTGGTGTATTTCCCCTACGATTCGAAAAATGTTTACGAAGGCGGCGAGTCGCTCGATTTCAACGAC
>Ga0315338_1002512_pt1 | contig 17989 bp, 13 predicted proteins | sample ASW8metaG_FD_204518 | JGI IMG/M metagenome (GOLD analysis project Ga0315338, IMG submission 204518) | Ammonia-oxidizing marine archaeal communities from Monterey Bay, California, United States - ASW #8 | ecosystem: Environmental > Aquatic > Marine > Coastal | place: USA: California | collected... | reverse complement strand
CAGGGTGGGAGACGATATGCTCTCCAGAGGTATTCATTGCGACTGCAGCAGAACGAACACGTAACCTGCGTCTTGGAACAGGCGTAATAAGTTTGCCGTATCACAATCCATACATGGTTGCTAACCGCATGGTTCTTTTGGATCATCTGACGCGAGGTCGAGTCATGCTGGGAGTAGGGCCTGGAGCTTTAGCGTCAGACGCTTATATGTTTGGCGTAGACTCTACTAAACAGCGTGAAATGATGGATGAATCCTTGGGAGTGATAATGAGGTTATTTAAGGAGACGGAACCATTTAGCGTTAAAGGTAGTTGGTTTGAGTTAAATGATGCTAGTCTTCAATTACGTTGTTATCAAGAACCTCATTTGCCAGTGGTAGTAGCGTCAGTTCAATCTCCAGCAGGTGTAACGGTAGCTGGCAAACATGGCGCCGGAGTCATATCACTGAGCGTTCCCAGAGACATGGTCAGAAAAACCACACTAAAAGATCAGTGGACTATTGCTGAAGAATCAGCTGCAGAGCATGGCCAGACTGTGGACCGAAATGAATGGCGTTTGTCTGTTGGTTGTCACCTAGCAGAAAGCAGAAAAGAGGCTTTTGAAGATATTAGGGTCGGGTCAGGTAGAGTAGTAACTGAATATTTTGGTAATACTCTGGGGCATGAGATCCCTGATGTTCCTCAGGATCAAATAGTAGATTTCATGACGGAGAACAATCAGTGGATAGTTGGAACACCAGATGATTGTATAGCAGGTATAAACAGGTTATTGGAGGCGAGTGGTGGCTTTGGTGGGTTGCTGATTCGGGTAGAAGACTGGGCTCCTCGAGAAAAGATCTTAAAAAGCTATGAGTTATTAGCACGATATGTCATGCCTCAATTCCAAGGTAGCCTAGTAGGTATAGAAACATCTAACCAATGGGCAGGACAACTCAAGGATTCCCTTCAGGTAAATCGAAAAGCCGCTTTACAAGCAGCTGAAAATGCTTATCAGCAGAGTCAAAGCTAACATTATTTACTTGTCGGAAAAGTTTAATCAGAATCCCATTCCTGTGTAGGGGATGGGATTCTATATTTTGTTGGATTTTTGTGGGAGATACGCTGTTACGGAAACGCGGTCTGTTATGATTGGTCTATAGAATTAACCTGTAAACTAAAAATTACACATGCCAATGCTTTAGAAGAGGAAGTTTAAGATTATGAGAAAGACGAAAATAATTGCTACTATAGGGCCGGCTTCAAGGTCTCCAGAAGTTTTAGAACAACTTCTTCTCGCGGGCATGGATTGCGCCAGACTTAATTTCTCTCATGGAACTTTGAGTGAACATGCTGAAGTTATTAAGAATGTTCGAGCGCTATCCAAGAAACACAACAAACACGTCGCGTTGTTACAAGATCTGGGAGGGATAAAACTGCGTCTCGGGACGTTAATAGAACCGGTCCAGTTGAATCACGGAGATGTAGTTACTATTAGTCCTCGTGAGGAATCGGACACTCCTGAAATCATCCCCTTTCCTGAGCCGACAGTTATCAAGAATCTGCGCCCTGGTAATTTAGTCTATATTTCGGATGGCACCATATGCTTAGAAGTTATTGAGACAACAGGCCAAGAAGTTAGCGCTCGAGTAAGAAACGGAGGGATAATTTCTTCATATAAAGGACTAAACCTACCGGGTATAAATATAGATCATGCGGTTATAACAGATGACGACAAACGAGCTATAGACTTTGGTGTTGAACAGGATGTTGATTGGGTAGGTATTTCTTTTGTACGGACTCTTGAAGACATGCTTTTCGCGAAAGCTTATCTTAATAACGTAGGAAGTAGATCGTTAGTCATGGCTAAACTTGAGAGGGGTGAAGGCATTGATAATCTAGACTCTATATTAAATGAAGTTGATGGAGTTATGGTTGCCAGAGGAGACCTAGGTGTCGAGATTGCTATGGAAAGAGTACCCCTGGTCCAAAAAGAGATAGTTAGGAAAGCTAGCGAGATTGGTAAAGGCTCTTGTATTGCTACCCAGATGCTGAGGTCAATGGTTGTATCTCCTACACCAACCAGAGCAGAAGTTTCTGATATTAGCAATGCGGTGCTTGACGGCTGTGATTCAATCTTGCTCTCTGATGAAATAGCAGTTGGAGAATATCCGGTAGAAGCGGTCCGAGTAGCAGATATAACTATCAGGGAAGCTGAAAAAGTGTATCCATTTTATAAAAATTTGCCTGCTAACGATAGAACGCAAGCAATTGCTTCAAGCGCTAGTAAACTACTCGAGTCTTTAGATTCTAAACCTATCGTTATTACGAGTACTGGTAGAGCCGCTATTCAGCTCTCTAGATTCCGCCCGGATAAGGACATAATCGTATTCGGACATGACGAATTGGTTCTTAGACAATTGGCTCTCACTTGGGGTGTTAACCCAGTAAGTGTTGTGCCAGAAGAACCTAACGTTGGGGAATTAGTTTCGATGCTAATAAAAGAGGCGGTATCTACAGGACTAGTGTCAGAGAATGACGTTGTCACGATGGTTCATGGATTTATGACTGGAGTGTCTGGAACGACTAATACTTTACAAGTTCTGGACGTCCATGAATATCTAACCAGGCAGGATAATGGCTGATAAATAGCCACCTAATTCCTTACTCAGGGAACGTCTTAGGCAGTGTGGTTGTTCCCGACAAATAATCATCGATACCGCGAGCAACTTCACGGCCTTCGGCTATGGCCCATACTACAAGTGATTGACCTCGCACCATATCTCCGCCAGAAAATACTTTTGGGATGCTGGTCATTTTATTAACGTTTACTTTAACGTTACCTCTGTCATCAAGGTCTAACCCCAGTTGTTCAATCATCCCGTTGTGCTCAGGGTGTATGAAGCCCATCGCGAGTAAGACTAAGTCTGCCTCTATCTCAAATTCACTACCTGCTATCTCAGCCATTTGGAATCTACCATTTTCATCTTGGGCCCAGTCAACACGGATTCCGTGGAGTTTTTCAAGTTGACCATTGGTACCTGTGAATGATTTAGTTAAGATATTGTAATCTCTTATTCCACCTTCTTCGTGGGCTCCAGAGGTACGCAGTATAGTTGGCCATTGAGGCCATGGATTGCTGTCTTGTCGTTCTACGGGAGGTTCGGGCAATAACTCGTATTGGTGAACGATTTCAGCACCCTGCCTGTGAGCTGTACCGAGACAATCTGCCCCTGTGTCTCCGCCTCCCAATATAACTACTCTTTTACCCTCGGCTGTGATTTCGGATTCTTTAGGTGTATCTAATCCCTGGAGTCTGCGATTCTGCTGAGGAAGGTATTCCATTGCAAAATGGACCCCGTCTAGGTCTCTTCCTGGAACAGTCAGATCTCTGGCTTCAGTAGATCCGCCTGTTAGGCAAATGGCGTCAAAGTTTTCTAGAAGTTCGTCTACGGAATAGTTTACTCCTACATGTACCCCTGTCCTAAATTCAATACCTTCATCGGCCATTAGATTCACTCGGCGTTGTACAACTGATTTCTCTAATTTGAAGTCTGGAATACCCAGCATGAGTAATCCGCCAATGAAATCTGATCGTTCCAGAACCGTTACGTTGTGACCGGCTCTGTTAAGTTGCTGAGCTGCAGCCAGGCCAGATGGGCCTGACCCTACCACAGCCACCGTTTTGCCGGTTCTGGTCTTTGGTGGTTCTGGCTTTATCCAGCCTTGTTCGAATCCACGATCTGAGATTTCCTTTTCTATATATTCTATTGTGACAGGGTCAGCATTTATATTTAATACACAAGATGCTTCACACGGTGCTGGACAAATTCTTCCTGTGAATTCAGGGAAATTGTTTGTGCTTAGTAGTACATTTAAAGCTTTTTGCCATTCGCCTTTATATACATGGTGGTTAAACTCCGGTATGACGTTACCCAAGGGACAGCCCATGTGACAGAATGGTACGGCGCAATCCATGCATCGAGAGCCTTGTGTTTGTGCTTCAGCGTCAGACCACCGATGGTAGTATTCATTGTAATCTTGGATTCGCTCTCTGGAACTCCGACGTTCTGGAGGGATACGTCCAGAGTCCATAAACCCCGTAGGTTTACCCATTATTTGTTACTTCCATATTCTCATCGTATTTGAGTTTCTGTGCTTCCAATACCCTGCGGTAATCCCGTGGCATAACCTTCTTAAACTTGGTAATTGATTGATCCCAGTTCTGCAGTATAACGTTTGCGGAATTACTGTCTGTAGCTTTTAAGTGCTGCTCTATTAAGGTCCGTAGATTTAAGATGTCGTTTGGTTCTGTTAGGCTTTCTAAATCTGCTAGGCCGTCGTTGAATCTACTTGAAAAGTCATCAACAGGATCATATACATAAGCTATACCGCCACTCATTCCGGCTCCAAAGTTCCGGCCAGTGTTCCCAAGGACAACTACTGTCCCACCTGTCATATATTCGCAACCGTGATCTCCAACGCCTTCAACTACTGCTTGAGCTCCACTATTACGGACGCAGAACCTTTCGCCGGCTCTGCCTCTGATGAACGCTTTTCCATCTGTGGCACCATATAAAGCTACGTTTCCTATAATTATGTTATCTTCTGCTACAAAAGTGGCGCCTTTAGGTGGACGGATTGAAATCTTACCACCTCCCATGCCTTTTCCCATGTAATCGTTAGAGTCGCCTTCTAGAGACATGGTTATACCCTTTGCTAGAAATGCGCCAAAGCTTTGGCCAGCAGAACCTTCAAATTTTATATTGATTGTATCTTCGGGTAATCCGTCTTCACCGTATTTTTTTGAGACTTTCCCGCTGAGCATAGCGCCTACAGTTCGATTAGAATTCTCAATGGGTAGCTCAATTTTAACTATCTTACCGTTGTTGATAGCGGCTGCTGACTTTGATATTAGCTTTTGATCTAACGCTAAATGAAGCCCATGGTCTTGCTCAGTACAGTTGTATCTTGCTACTTCATCTGATCTCGGAGGCGTACATAGCAACCTGGATAAATCGATGCCTTTGGCCTTCCAATGGTTAACGGCATTTCTGGCATCAAGAAGGTCTACTCGCCCTACCATCTCATTGACAGTTTTGAAGCCGAGACTGGCCATAATCTCTCTCAGTTCTTCTGCCACGAACATAAAATAATTAACTACATATTCTGGTTTACCAGAAAATTGCTTGCGTAACTCCGGATCTTGGGTCGCTATTCCAACGGAGCAGGTATTTAAGTGGCATTTTCGCAACATGATGCAACCGTTGACAATTAATGCGGCGGTGGCCATGCCAAATTCTTCTGCACCTAGCATTGCTGCAATCGCAACATCTCTACCGGTTTTTAGTTGACCGTCAGTTTGCACTACTATTCTGCCTCTTAGGTCATTTGCTACTAGAACTTGTTGAGTCTCTGCAAGACCTAATTCCCAAGGTAACCCTGCATATTTTATTGACGACTCTGGAGATGCGCCTGTACCTCCGTCATGTCCGCTTATTAGGACTACATCGCCATGACCTTTAGAGACACCTGCAGCTATAGTACCAACCCCTACCTCGGAGACTAATTTAACGTGAATGCGTGCGTCTGGATTGACGTTCTTCAAGTCGTGTATAAGTTGCGCTAGGTCTTCGATAGAATATATATCATGGTGAGGCGGTGGGGATATCAACTCCACTCCTGGAGTGGTATGTCTGACCCATCCTATATATTCGTCGACTTTGTGACCCGGTAATTGCCCGCCTTCTCCTGGTTTAGACCCTTGCGCCATTTTAATCTGCAGGTCAGTAGCGTTGATGAGGTAATTCGGAGTTACTCCAAATCGACCTGATGCAACCTGTTTTATGGCACTATTTCTTGAATCTCCATTCGAATCTGGTGTGTATCGATGGTAATCTTCTCCACCTTCCCCAGTATTACTTCGGGCACCCATTCTATTCATCGCTATGGCTAGCGTTTCGTGAGTTTCCTTACTTATAGAACCTAATGATATAGCGCCTGTTGCAAACCTCTTTACTATCTCAGACGCTGGTTCAACGTCGTCTATAGCTATCCCTTTAACAGGGCTCTTGATAGACATTAGTCCACGTAAAGTCGCCATTTTAGTACTTTGGTCGTCTACTAGATTGGAAAACTCTTTATACATTGTCCAGCTGTTGGCTTTGGTAGCGAATTGTAATTTGGCAATTGCGTCAGGATTCCATTGATGATGTTCACCATGACGTCGCCATTGGTACTGGCCTCCCACATCCAGATCTTGTTCTCCAGGTAGGAGATCCGTCTCGAAGCTCGTGCGATGACGTTCTAAGGTTTCAGTTTCTATCACATCAAGACCAATGCCTTCGACTGGAGAGGGAGTCCAGGTAAAATATTTGTCAATCACGTCTTGGTTAAGACCGATCGCTTCAAATATTTGTGCTCCTCGATAACTTGGTACAGTTGATATGCCCATCTTAGACATTACTTTAATCAAGCCCTTGACGTTCGCTTTTATGAAATTACTTTCTGCGTTATGCGGATCAGAATTATTCAACTCTCCAGATTCTGCCAGGGATTTACAGGTTTCTAACGCTACGTAAGGATTAATTGCACCAGCCCCATACCCGATGAGTAGCGCAAAGTGCTGGACTTCTCGTGGTTCTCCTGATTCGACTATTATGCCTATTTTGGTTCTATTCCCCTCGCGGATTAAGTGATGATGTATAGCTCCTGTAGCTAATAAGCTGGGGATAGGTGCATGATCAGAATCCACAGACCGATCAGATAATATTAGTAGTGAGTATCCATCATCTATAGCCTGAGACGCCTGCTCACATAATTTATCCAACGCAGTTTTCAATGATCCGTTGCCGGTTTTAACTGAGAACACTGTGTTTAGGGTAATTGTTGCAAGTCCTGATAGTTTTGAATTTCGTATGCTGTCTATTTCTTCATTAGTTATGATGGGCGATTCGAGTTTCAATTGCCTGCAATGTATGGGCGTTTCGGTAAATAAGTTCTGTTCGCTCCCGATAAATGATTGAGATGAAGTAACTAGTTCTTCGCGTATCGCATCCAGAGGAGGATTTGTGACCTGAGCAAATAATTGCTTGAAGTAGTTGAATAGAATGTGGTTTTGATCTGATAGTACAGCTAGAGACGCGTCATTCCCCATAGACCCGATTGCCTCGTAGCCACCCGCTGCCATCGGAGTAGTTATCATCCTAAGTTCTTCACTCGTGTATCCAAAAGCACGTTGAAGAGTCAGTAATGTCTCACTATCCATAGAAGGAATGTCATTCGGCTTTGGCAGATCAGAAAAGGTGATTTTATTTTGTTTGAGCCACTGGCCGTAAGGTTGTTGGGATGAAAGTTGATGTTTTAATTCCTCATCACCAATAATCCGTCCTTCATTAAAGCTTACTAGAAACATTCTTCCTGGTTGTAGGCGTCCACGTTCCTTAATATTGGCTGCAGGAATTTTCAGAACTCCAGTTTCCGAAGCCATGATTACTCTGTCGTCATTAGTGATGGTATATCGGAATGGCCTCAGTCCGTTTCTATCGAGTACTGCACATATTTCACGGCCATTGGCTGCCACCATCATCGCTGGTCCATCCCACGGTTCCATTAGGCATGAATGGTATTCGTAGAAATCCTTTTTTTCTTGAGACATAGATTCATGTTGTTCCCATGCCTCAGGAATCATCATTAACATGGAATGACTCAGGCTTCTTCCGGTCATCAAAAGTAATTCTAGTGCGTTATCAAAGCTGGCTGTATCACTCGCTCCTTGTGACATTATAGGAGCTAGCTTTTTTACATCTTCCCCATATAAGTCTGACGAAAATTGTGATTCCCGAGCTTTCATCCAGTTAGAATTCCCACGGACAGTGTTAATTTCACCATTGTGAGCGAGGTATCTATAAGGGTGCGCTAATTTCCAATGGCCAAGCGTGTTAGTGCTAAATCTCGAGTGTACCAATGCGAATGCACTTACAAAGTCAGGGTCGTCTAGGTCTTGATAGAATGCTGACACTTGGTCAGCCATAAGAAGCCCTTTGTAGACTATTGTCTCGGAAGATAGGCTACATATGTAAAAATAGTCAGCGTCGTCTGAGGATATATCTGTATCTTCTATGGAATGCTCGATTATTTTACGGATAAGATACAAGGTCCTTTCGAAATCCTGAGAGTGGCTGGGTGTCACATCAGGACTAACGAAAACTTGTTTTATAACCGGCATTACGGCTTGGGCGTCGGTGCCTACGTTCGAAGGTTTTAGATTTACTTCTCGCCAACCGATCACAGAAAGTCCGTGGTTACGAACGATAGTTTCTATTAATTGTTCACATACAATTCGCGATTCTTCATTAGGTGGCAGAAACACTACACCTGCCCCGTATTGTCCCACTTCAGGCAGTGACATCCCATGAGGTGTGCATACTTTTTGAAAAAAGGCATGTGGCATCTGGACTAAAATGCCGGCACCATCGCCTGTCTCAGGATCGCATCCGCAAGCGCCTCTGTGCCCGAGATTCATTAAAACTTGGAGTGCGTCCTTTATAATGTCGTGCGACTGTAAACCCTTGATGTTAGCTACCATGCCAACACCACAGTTGTCATGTTCCATATCCGGTCGGTAAAGCCCGGTTTCGCTCAGAGTTTTAAGTGCCGTATGCGGATTCAATGAGATCCCCCTAGGTATAGCCTTATCATGATGGGTTGGCTGTCAGGCCTACAATGGACTTTTTTATGAGTGAAAACCAATGTTTAGATAAGAGGCCTGAACGATTGTTAAATATATCACAATCTATGTCTAGTATGAACGACTATTATACACTGTCACTAATGGACTGAGTAGTGCAATTATTATGTTCGCTACTCACTAAGGGTGGGCCTGACGTTGTCCCGTTTGACCGACAAAGATTGAGGGGAATATACTCCAAGTGTAGATAAATTAAATTTGATGGGTGATCGATTCTGAATACTTCAGAAATTGCGCAAACTGTTGTAAATGTTGCTTCAGATAAATTAGCTGAAGACATAGTAATGTTGGACTTACGGGAACTGGCGTGGTTCGCGGACTATTTCGTTATAATGTCTGCCCAATCAACTAGGCAATTGTTTGCATTGGAAGAAGATATTACCAAGGCACTTAAAGCAGTAGATGTACCGAGATTTCATAGAGAAGGCACATCTACTTCATCTTGGTTATTATTGGATTTTAGTGGGGTGATAGTTCATTTATTTGACCCCGAAACTAGAGATATGTACGGTCTAGAACGTTTATGGTCTAGTGCTACGGAAGTGGTTAGGATTCTGTAATCCACTGATCAGTACTCCTTGTGTAGGATAATATTTCATCAGCAGAGAAAAACAGGCCTAATTCTCTGGTAGCGGATTCGGTGCCGTCTGAACCGTGTACTATGTTCCTCCCGATGTTAACACCTAAATCTCCTCTAATCGTTCCGGGATCTGATTCGACAGGATTAGTAGATCCCATAGTTTGTCTTACAATCGCGATTGCATTAACGCCTTCCCAAGCCATAGCTACTACAGGCCCGGAAGTTATGAAATTGACTAGTCCCGGGAAAAACGGGCGCTCTTTGTGCTCTCCGTAATGAGTATGAGCTAGTTGGTCAGTAACTTGCATTAGTTTTAATCCAATTAATTTTAATCCTCGGCGCTCAAACCTCGAGATGATTTCTCCTGCTAAGCCGCGCTGGACTCCATCAGGCTTGACTAGAACTAGGGTTTTTTCCATGCTGATTTAACTCCCATATATTGGTTTTAGGTAAGTCTTTGCCGAATTGTATCGCGCTTCTTAGGGCCTCCGATACTGGGCATCTTTAAATAATTAGGTTGAATATGATTAATGTCGTCAAAATCTTTGCTTTCTATACGTTCGCCTCCTAGGTCCACTAGACTTGATAGTCTGTTCATAGGAGAACCCTCAGTAATTAATGCCAATGTTCCGAGTTTTTCTTTTATGGTTTTATGGTGGGTTACAAGACCTTCTCCACAGAATAATGTTTTGGTTTGGATGGACTCCGATAATTGTTCTGGCGATGAAATAGTGTCTTCCGTTACACGGGAACCGTCCGAGGAAAAAATAGCTGATGCTATATCTGACTTCCCTGAGAGAATCATTGAGCATACGGGAAATTCTTGATTGAAATAGGGATATGCTTCTAGCTCTAGTGTCCCTATACTAGCGATGTTCAAATTTCCTGCAATTGCTAATCCTTTCGCGACGCTCATGCCTACTCTAAGAGAGCTGAATCCTCCTGGTCCTTTGGATACACATACAGCCGTCAGGTTTTGGGCGGATATTTTGTGTCCAGATAACAGCTGTTTGATAGCGGGCATTAGCTCTATTGTGTGGCTAAATTTGGAATGCCACGTTATGTGTGACACCAGCGTGCGCCCATCTCCCAAGGCTATGCCAGCGTATGGAGTTGATGTATCTATGGCTAAAAACATATCAAATAATCTTAACCTCTGTATCTGTTATGTTGGATAATCGATCGATTAATGTATTGTACCTAGACGAGCTTTGATAAATCACAATTTTTCTGAAGTTTTCGGTATTCTTTGGATCCATGGTGCTAGTTAGACCGTTTGATTCGTCTAGACCATATTTATCGTTATAGTGACTGAGATTAATCCAAAGACATTCTTGGGTAAAGATTTCTTCAGCTTTGTCAGCCCATTCAACAATGCAGATACCGTCTCCCGTTAGTTGCTCGATTAATCCAATATCCCAGGCTTCTGAAGGATCATCAATTCTGTAGAGATCCGCATGATATATAGTTATATTACCTTTGTATTGGGTCATTAGGACGAAAGTGGGACTTCTAGTATGCCCTGATATTCCAACTCCCTCTGCGATACCTTGGGTGAGGCAGGTCTTGCCTGCTCCTAACTCCCCTGTGAGAAGGAATACATCACCCGATTGTGCGCTTTCGCCTATAGCAAAACCAATCCTTGTAGTCGCCTCAGCGCTTGTACTAATTATATTGATCTCAGGTGTCATAACTAATTAAAGTGGTCCCATCCCTTTCTTGAAGATACAATTTGGTCCCCGTTTTGATAGACTAAAGTTACCTGGCCAGGAACGCCATGAGTTATTTCTCCGATGATTGCAGCACCATCTGGCATTTTAGTAATAATTTGAGCTACTTTATCATGAGTCCCTGTAAATAGGATGTGGTAGTCTTCCCCTCCGTACAACGCAAGATTTATATACTCATTAGGGAAAGTGCTTTTAAGAAGTATATGAATGGGGATTTGATCGAGATGTAATGTTGCTGATACGCCGCTTGCTAGACATAATTTCGAGAGGTCGTCGGATAGACCATCGCTTATGTCCATGGCTGTAGTTAATCCATAATCTAATATGAGGCGACCACTCGAGACCTGAGGGATTGGTTGCTGATGCATTTTGATGAGATATTGCGAAGCTTCTTCCGATACAACAGGGCTTTCCTGGATAAGTTTGAGGCCTCCAGCTGAATTGCCTATATAGCCTGAAACAGCTATTAAATCGCCTGGAGACGCCGTTGTTCTCATTAAAGGTGTTTTGTGTATGCTTCCAGTGAGAGCTATGGTAATGAATGCTTCTTTGGCTTTCACCATGTCTCCGCCTATAATGGACACTCCGTATTGGTCTGAGATAGCAAATATTCCCCTATACAGTTCTTTTATATCTGATATATCAGTGGTGCCCGGTAAGCCAAGGGTGATTACTGCATAACTAGGACTCCCACCCATAGACGCTATATCGCTAATGTTAGCGGCTAGGGATTTCCAGCCTAAATCATGCCATGATATTGTATCCAGAGTGAAATGGATCCCTTGGACTACGGTGTCAGTAGTTATTAACTCTATGGTTTCATAAGGCGACCAGGCTGCGGTGTCATCACCAGTATCGACCAATATATTTCTTGCACTTTGGCTAACTGAACCTGAACTAGCGCGATTGCTAGAGATGAGTTTATTGATGATATCAATGGTGCCGAATTCGCCGAGGTCTTTTATCTGCATAGTATACGAATTATAACGTGGCTTTCAGCTTGGTCTCAAGGATTGATCTGGTGTTATTAAGTATTATGTTTTAGTGATTCTTACAAATAAACGGCTGTAATACAGTAGATAAAGCTCTTCTTAGTGCTATTATTAGCTGGGGGTTTTTCTAATTGAATACATATATGAACACTAATATAAGAAATCTGGCAATTATTGCGCATGTTGATCATGGCAAGACTACTCTGGTGGATGCACTGCTAAAACAAGGACATGTGTTTAAAGCGCACCAACAAGTGGGCGAATTAATAATGGATGTTAACCCGCTGGAACGGGAGCGCGGTATTACGATTTTAGCAAAGAACGCGTCGGTAAATTATAAAAATGTAAAGATAAACATTATTGATACTCCGGGGCACGCTGATTTTAGCGGTGAAGTGGAACGTATTATGAATATGGCGGACGGGTGCCTATTAGTTGTTGACGCAGTTGATGGACCTATGCCTCAGACCACCTACGTACTGCGCCAGGCCTTGCAACAGAACGTCACACCGATGGTTATCATAAATAAGATAGATAGGGACCAGGCTAGAGTTCCAGAAGTTATTGAGATGGTACAGGACCTTTTCCTGGAATTAGCTACTAAAGATGAGCAACTCGATTTTCCGATTATCTATGCCTCAGCTCGCGGTGGTTATGCTACTAAAGATCTGAACATAGAGAGTCCTGATATGGTACCGCTTTTTGAGGCTATCATTGAATCTGTACCCCCGCCGTCGGGAGATCCGAAGGAAGAGTTACAGATGTTAGTAGCGGCGCTCGACTATGATAATTATTTGGGGCAAGTCGCTATAGGGAGAATATCAAGAGGGACAATGCATCTCGGAGACACAGTTTCTCTAATCGATAGAGAAAATACAATAACTAATCATAAACTAGAACGTATATTTGTATTTAAAGGGATGGAGAGAGTAGCAGAGACAGAAGCTATTGCGGGAGATATTGTTGCAATTACCGGTCCTGAAAATGTATCAATAGGGAATACTATAACATCTACTGAATCTCCAGATGCTTTACCGTCTATTGAAGTTGATGAACCAACCGTTCGGATGACGTTCGGAGTGAATACGTCTCCATTTATGGGAAAAGAGGGCGTACATTGCACCTCTAGGACATTGCATGAAAGGTTGTTGCGGGAATTGAGGACTGATGTCAGTCTGCAAGTCGATAGTACGGATACCCCTGATGTATTTGTGGTTTCGGGCAGAGGAGAATTACATCTTTCTATCCTAGTAGAAACTATGCGTCGCGAACAATACGAATTCCAGGTTTCCAGACCTGAACCGGTAAATAAAATTGTGGACGGCCGTCTACATGAACCATATGAAATACTTAACATAACTACCAAAGAGGAATATATAGGTGGTTTGACTGGTTATTTATCTGAGCATCTTGGTTTAATGCAAGATATGAGATATGACGATCACGGGAATGTGTCTATCGAGTATAAAATCCCGACTAGGGGTCTGATCGGATTTAATGCATATTTCCTTAGGATCACCAGAGGCGATGGGGTCAAGAACAGTTTCTTTCATTCGTATGAACCGAAAAAAGGGGAAATCAAGAGACAGCAGGCAGGTGTTTTAGTTTCGGCCGAAACAGGTGTCGCGGTGACATATGGGCTTTTAAATGCTCAAGGCAGAGGGGAAACTTTTATCGATCCTGGCACTATGGTGTATGAAGGAATGGTAATTGGATCTCACCGCAGAGAAGGCAATATAGAAATAAATGTGTGTAAAGAAAAGAAGATGACTAATATCAGATCTTCTACTTCAGATATTGCTGAGAGGCTTAACGCAACTATAAAAATGAGCCTTGAAGAAGCTCTTGAATTTATATCAGACGATGAACTCGTTGAAATAACCCCTCAAAACTTTAGAATGCGCAAAATGCGCCTATCTGCCTTGGATCGAAAGAGGGAGAGGCGACACGGAGGCAATGCCAGAGGTTAAGCCTTCATAGAGTATAGGTAACATCAAACGAGATACACATGGTCATAATAGTGTTACTATGCGCATGTGATCAATAGATACACTATTCTAGGAGTCTGAAATGATATACGAGGTTCGAACCTACGATCTGAAGGCGGGAGCTGTGCCACAGGCAGAAGAAGCTTTTGCTGAGGCTTTGCCTCACCGCGAGAAATATTCTCCTATAGCGGCATTTTGGCATACGGAAATCGGTCCATTGAATCAGATCATTCATGTATGGGGCTATAAGGACGTTGCCGAGAGGACTAAAATCAGAGAGGCAGCCGGTAAGGATTCTAATTGGCCGCCCAAGATAACTCCTGGAAATATTCTCAATATGAATTCTGAGATATGGACTCCCGCTCCATTTATGCGTGATTTAGGGGGGCATCAGCACCTCGGAGAGATTTATGAAATGAGAACGTATACATACGAACCTGGAGCTATGTCGGAATTGCTGAGAAGATGGACTGATGCACTTCCTGATAGGGAAAAGTTCTCTCCTTTAGCTGCTGGTATGTATACCGAGATGGGAAGTCTTAATAGATGGATGCACATTTGGCCATACAAAGATATGAATCATAGATCTGAGACCAGAGCTGAGGCGAGTAAGTTGCCAAATTGGCCTTCTGGCGCTCCTGGTAGAATTAGTCAGGAGAACAAAATTATGATTCCAGCCAGTTTTTCTCCAATGCATTAGACCAAGCTAAAGTGCAATAAAAAAGTCCGGATGATTTCATCCGGACTTTTTTATTGCACTTTAGCATCTGGATAGTGGAAGGAAATAAAAAGTATCTATTTAAATCTGTTTATAATCAACGGATTTTCTCAGGGAACTATCACTTTTCGCCGGGGAGCAAAGCTCAACCAACTAGCTTGAGTAACAGGACATCCATTGATCGACCTGGGAGATGTGAACCTGGTTTCTGTGTTAGTAAACTAGCACAACAAATCCGGTTATTTCTCCTTTGAAAGGAGGTGATCCAGCCGCACCTTCCGGTACAGCTACCTTGTTACGACTTCGTCCCAGTTACCGAACCCGACCTCGGCACCTGCCTCCCTTGCGGGTTAGCTCAGTGACTTCAATCGTTCTCGGCTTCCATGACGTGACGGGCGGTGTGTACAAGGCCCGGGAACGTATTCACCGCAGTGTGCTGACCTGCGGTTACTAGCGATTCCGCGTTCATGCAGGCGAGTTTCAGCCTGCAATCCCAACTAGGGCCGGCTTTGATGAGATTGGCTCCAGCTCGCGCTTTAGCAACTCGTTGTACCGGCCATTGTAGCGTGTGTGTAGCCCAAGACATAAGGGCCATGATGACTTGACGTCGTCCCCACCTTCCTCCTCCTTGTGGGAGGCTGTATCGCTAGAGAGTGTAACTAGCGACGAGGGTTGCGCTCGTTGCGGGACTTAACCCAACACCTCACGGCACGAGCTGACGACAGCCATGCAGCACCTGTGATAGCTTTCTGAGTTACCCCAAAATCGTTACCCTTTCGGGTTCCTACTACTAACATGTCAAGTCTTGGTAAGGTTCTTCGCTTAGCATCGAATTAAACCACACGCTCCACCGCTTGTGCGGGCCCCCGTCAATTCCTTTGAGTTTTAGCCTTGCGGCCGTAGTCCCCAGGCGGGATGCTTATCGCGTTAGCTACGGCACAGGGGGGGTCGATACCCCCTATACCTAGCATCCATCGTTTAGGGCGTGGACTACCAGGGTATCTAATCCTGTTTGCTCCCCACGCTCTCGCGCCTCAGCGTCAGGTACAGCCCAGAAAGCCGCCTTCGCCACTGGTGTTCCTCTCGATATCTACGCATTTCACCGCTACACCGAGAATTCCGCTTTCCTCTGCTGCCCTCTAGCCAGATAGTTTCCTCTGCACTCTCCCAGTTAAGCCGGGAGCTTTCACAAAAGACTTACCAAGCCGCCTACGCGCACTTTACGCCCAGTAATTCCGGGTAACGCTCGCTCCCTACGTATTACCGCGGCTGCTGGCACGTAGTTAGCCGGAGCTTATTCCCAAGGTACCGTCCTTTCTCTTCCCTTGGAAAAGGAGTTTACAGCCCAAAAGCCTTCTTCCTCCACGCGACGTCGCTGGGTCAGGCTTTCGCCCATTGCCCAAGATTCCCTGCTGCTGCCTCCCGTAGGAGTGGGGGCCGTGTCTCAGTCCCCCTCTGGCTGGTCGTCCTCTCAGACCAGCTACCCGTCATAGGCTTGGTGAGCCATTACCTCACCAACAACCTGATAGGACGCGAGCCCCTCCTCCGGCGCCCGAAGGCTTTCATCTCTATACCAAGGTATGGAGATCTTATGCGGGATTAATCACGATTTCTCGTGGCTATACCCCACCAGAGGGTAGGTTACTCACGCGTTACTCAGCCGTCTGCCGCTTTTCCATTGTGGCCGAAGCCACGGACACGCGCGACTTGCATGCATTAAGCGCGCCGCCAGCGTTCACCCTGAGCCAGGATCAAACTCTCTAAAACGAGTTTTCCTTACTTCCTTCCACTATTCAGCTGTTAAAGTGCAAAACTATCGCCGCTTGCAGCGATAGCTAGGGTAGTATATAGGGGCCTCATGAGGCTGTCAAGAATAATTCGGCCAGTTTACGGAACAAGTTTAAAAAAAATTTGCGTGCGGAATCATCTAACCTAGATTACATCGCGATTGACCCACGGGCTGGGCAGATGCCATAATTTACTAAATAAGGGGACGCGTGGGTTCGACAGGAGTGTTCTGTGGCGGATCGCAAGCCGAGGTGTCATCTACCCTCGTTAAACTGGTGGCAAACAATAACTGGCGAACGTGAATTCGCACTAGCCGCCTAATCGCGGCTACGTCTACTCTTTTCTAGTCCCGGAAGGGAGGATGTAGGCGCCATAAGTCTGGGATGCAGCTGCTGTAACGCCGATAGCTAGCGGCTAAAGATTATCGGCTGGTCTTTGGATGATTTTGCCGGTGGAAGCTTGCAGAGACGAGACTAAAATTACCGGACAAGCTTGTAGTATATCCGACTAGAGGGCCTTTTGGACGGGGAGTTCGACCCTCCCCCGTCTCCACCAGAATCAAAATATATCGACCGCTTGAGGTGACTTAATTCTGCCGAGGGCGGTCGATTATTATTTGGATAATGGGAGCAAATCATGAAATTTGGCATTGAACTGGGATTTCAACTGCCGCGACCATGGAACAAAAACAGTGAATCTGACTTATATCGTAGCCGACTTGAGATAGCTGAATTGGCTGATCGTTTGGGATTCGAATATGTTTGGGTAGAAGAACACCATTTTATGGAGGAATACTGCCATTTAGGAGCGCCAGAAGTATTCTTAGCGGCAGTCAGTCAGCGTACTAAGCAGATACGACTCGGATTCGGGGTCATGCTGCTTCCACCTGCAATAAGTCACCCTGTCAGGTCAGCAGAGAAAGTAGCTACCGTGGATCTATTATCTGAGGGAAGAGTGGACTTTGGTATAGGATCTTCAAGCGACCGTGTTAATACTCTTGCCTGGAATATTCCCTGGGGCGAACGGCAGGATATGACGGAAGCTGCCCTAAAAGAAGTAGTTCGAATGTTCGTTGAAGAGCCCTATATGGGTTGTGATGGGAAATACTTTAGTTTCCCTCCCAGAAATGTAATACCAAAGCCATATCAGAAACCACATCCTCCACTATGGCAGGCGTGCTCCCATAGAGAGAATATCTTAAAGGCTGCTCGGAATGGCCTGGGCGCTTTGTCGTTCGGATTTGCTGACGCTGAAACCACGCGGCAGTGGGCCGAGGCATATCACGATACATTTCGTCGAGAAGCTGTTCCTATAGGGTATTCAATTAATCCAAATCTGAGCGTGCTTAGCAGATTAATATGCAGGCCTACTGATTCTGAAGTAGCGAAAATAGAGGAGAAGGTAAATTTCTGGTGGTATGGCTTCGTGCATTATTTTGGCTATGGGAATCACCAACCCGGGGTAACAAGC
>Ga0315338_1002511_pt1 | contig 17995 bp, 12 predicted proteins | sample ASW8metaG_FD_204518 | JGI IMG/M metagenome (GOLD analysis project Ga0315338, IMG submission 204518) | Ammonia-oxidizing marine archaeal communities from Monterey Bay, California, United States - ASW #8 | ecosystem: Environmental > Aquatic > Marine > Coastal | place: USA: California | collected... | reverse complement strand
TATTTCATACTGGCCGTTGGCATCTTCGTGATCAGTCTGGTAGACGCCCCAACCAAGCCCGTTTAACGAACGGGTCAACTCCTGGAGATACTCCATCGCCGGTGCCATCGAGCGATAGTCGTAACATGGTTTGATCAGTGTATCGGCCAAATCAGGATTCCAGGGCTGGATGCTGCCATCAGCATCGCGGGTTACAAGAAAATGTTCCGGCTCCATGCCGACGTTAAATAGATAACCCTGCTCACGAACCTGGGCCAATACACGCTTCAGGTTGGTCCGCGGGCAAAATGGATGCGACTCTCCGTCCACAAAGAGGTCGGCGGCAAAACGAGCCGTATTGGACATCCAGGGCAACGGTGTGTAACTATCCAGATCGATCCGCGCAAGCATGTCGTGCGAATGGGGACCCTGCCCAACACCCCAGACAGCGGCTCCGGCAAAACCGGCACCGTCGTCGATCATGTCATCAAAACTGTCGACGGGGACCATTTTCACCTTGGCCGTTCCGTGAATATCTACAAATTGGGCAAGAATAAACTCGACGCCATCTTTTGCCATCTGCTTGCGAATCTGTTCGCGATCAGCCATCAATTCAATCCCTGCAAAAAATTTAGTTTGTTGAAATTAATTCAAGGCCTCTAGGTCTCAAAAACTCTATCCATCCGGCTCGTGTGGCAAGCCCCATCATTGTCCCTTTTGCCCTGGAATCCAATCAGTGCCGGCGAGTGGTACCCGCGCCATCGCGGCCGCTTCTACACTCAGGGCGACCAAATCCTCCGGTTCCAGGTTGTGGACGTGACTTTTGCCACAGGCCCGGGCAATCGTCTGTGCTTCAAGTGCCATCACCTTCAAATAATTGGCCAGACGACGACCGCCAACCTGGGGATCAAGGCGCTTTGCCCGCTCGGGGTCCTGGGTCGTGATCCCTGCCGGATCGGCCCCCTCATGCCAATCGTCGTACGCACCGGCAGTCGTACCCAACTTGTTGTATTCTGCTTCCCATTGCGGGTCATTGTCGCCGATGGCCACCAATGCGGCAGTTCCGATCGAGACCGCATCGGCGCCGAGCGCGATCGCTTTGGCGACATCCGCCCCGTTGCGAATACCCCCGGAGAGCACAAGTTGGACCTTGTGGTGCATGTCCAACTCCTGCAGTGCCTCAACGGCAGGCCGAATGCAGGCAATGGTCGGCTGGCCGACGTGTTCGATAAAAACCTCCTGCGTCGCCGCAGTCGCACCCTCCATCCCGTCGAGGACCACAACGTCAGCGCCCGCCTTAACCGCCAGAGCCGTATCGTAGTAGGGCCGCGCACCTCCAACCTTGATGTAAATCGGCTTTTCCCAATCGGTGATTTCTCGCAGTTCGAGAATCTTGATTGCCAGATCGTCCGGCCCGGTCCAGTCTGGATGGCGGCAGGCCGACCGCTGGTCAATACCTGCTGGCAGCGTTCGCATCTTTGCCACACGCTCGGAAATTTTTTGGCCCAGGAGCATGCCACCACCGCCCGGCTTGGCACCCTGCCCGATCACAATTTCGATCGCATCTGCTTTGCGCAGGTCATCCGGGTTCATCCCGTAACGAGAAGGCAGATACTGATAGACCAGTAACTTCGAGTGTCCCCGCTCTTCAGGTGTCATCCCACCATCTCCGGTGGTGGTCGATGTACCGGCTAGGGTCGCCCCCCGGCCAAGCGATTCTTTGGCCGCACCGGAAAGCGAACCGAAACTCATGCCCGCGATCGTGATCGGTATCTTCAATTCTAGTGGCTTGCTGGCAAAACGATTTCCCAGAACGACATTGGTAGCGCACTTTTCCCGATATCCCTCCAGCGGATATCGGGACATGGAAGCGCCCAGAAAGAGGAGTTCATCAAAACTGGGGACTTTTCGCTTGCTGCCGCCGCCGCGGATATCGTAAATCCCGGTTTCCGCTGCGCGGCGGATCTCCGAAAGCGTGTAGTCGTCAAACCGCGAAGACTTGCGCGGTGTGGTGGTTGGATTGGTATAAGTCACGTTTGTTCTAACTGTCCTGAAGATTTTAGCCTGTTAATACGCGTCAGACCGATCGATGTCAAAGTGATACAGTTCTCGTGCGGAACCATAACGGGTAAAGTCGCTGGCTTTCACATCAGAGATCCCAGCACGGTTTAACAGGTTCTCCAGCAACTCGATATGCTCTCTGCGCATCTCTTTTTTGATACAGTCGGCTCCCAGGCTTTTGACTTGACCGAGCACAAACAGTCGCGCTTCGTAAATGGAATCGCCCAGAGAATCTCCCGCATCACCCAGCACGACCAGATTTCCGGCCTGTGCCAAAAAAGCCGACATGTGTCCGACATTGCCCCGTACAAGGATGTCGATCCCCTTTATCGATATCCCGCAACGGGAGGAGGCGTTGCCGTTGATCACCAGCAAACCACCCCTGCCGGTCGCACCGGCATACTGACTGGCATTGCCCGCAACGGAGATCATGCCGGACATCATATTCTCACCCAGTCCGGGACCTGCCGAGCCCTCGATTCGAATCGTACCCAGTTGATTCATTCCACCGCAGTAATAGCCGACATTTCCTCGAACGGTGATATCCAGCGGCGCATCAACACCGACCGCAACGGCATGACTTCCCCGTGGATTCAATATTTCCCACTGTTTCTCAGCTGCCCCGCCTTCTCGAACAACGGCCGCCTGCCTGTGAAGTTCGGCATTCAATTCACGCAGCGGGCACTCGGCAAGGTCAAAAGTAGCCATCCTTCAATGCTCCCAGAAATAGACAATCGCCGGCTCCGGCTCCCAAACGGTCGCCTGCTCAATATTGGGCAGGTCGGCAAGGGCACGGTATTCCGAACCAAAGGCTACATAATCGTCTGTTTCCGCGAGTACCGCGGGCTTACAGGCAATCGGATCACGCAATACGCCAAAACCATTACGTGTGCTGACTACAAATGTGTAAAACCCATCCAAATCTTCTAAGGCACCCTCTAACGCGTCGCCCAGCGAGACTCCACAGTCGATGCGTGAGGAAAGATAGGCTGCGGCAACCTCGGTATCGTTCTCCGTCTCAAAGTGAATTCCTGCCCGTCGCAACTGACGACGAAGATTATTGTGGTTGGAAAGCGATCCGTTATGCACCAAACATTGATCGGGCCCAGTGGAAAAAGGATGGGCGCCGAGTGTCGTCACCGCCGATTCGGTCGCCATCCGTGTGTGCCCGATTCCATGACTGCCTGACATCTGGTCAAGACCAAAACGATGCACCACCTCGGCAGGAGGGCCAACCTCCTTGTAGATTTCGACCGCTTCGCCCGAACTCATAATCCGCAATGTGGAAAACTGTTCTTTGATCACCTGTTTCACAAACTGGACATCGCAACTTTTAACGGAAAGAACGGCATGGGTATCGTTGATGTCAACCTGAAACTCTTCGCCTAGCTGAGATCCTAATTGATTACGAAGAGCAGAAAAATCATCGGCCGGATTTGTGGACTGCACCGTAATCTTGCTTTTTCCGGAATCTGATTGGCCGTAGATCGCAATGCCCGCGCTGTCCGGGCCCCGGTCGCTCATGGTAATGAGCATTTCAGATAAGCGCGCACCGAGCTCGGGACGCAGCGATGGATTTTTCAAAAATAGACCGACGATGCCACACACGTTGCGCGCTCCACTCCTGCTAAAAATCGGCTATGATCTGCCGCTGGGAAAGGAGCAAATTATAAATGGGCGCTTATGAGTAGGACAATAGGCCGGAGGCATCTGCCGTGAGGCGGGAAAGGGCCAGTGGGGCTTCTCTGAAGCGATTAGCGCAAAAAAAAACGACACCCGCTAATCTACCCCGCGGGTGCCGTTTACGTATTGGTTCGTCGGTAATTTTCGCGAAGAACTATTCTTCCAGATCACCATCCTCTGCTCTTCGAACCCCCTGGGCTGCAGCCTCATTTGCTAGAGGAAATTCCGGTCCTGGGGCAAAGTATTGCACATCGTCATCCAAATAGTACGGGCTCGGTAGCGTCTGACCACCAACATTCACCTGACAGCCTGTGCTGAACAACAACGCGGCGAGTATGCCGACACAGGCAATCTGCTTGAAGAGCGACAGAGAATGTTTGCACTCGCTCATCGATTCTTCTCCTCAGCTAAAACTCAGTCGCTCGGTGACTGCGGCAGCCTCTCGGCACAAAGCAATCCTCATAATCGTTACCAACGTTATCGTCCGGACGGTCTGACAACTTTGAAAGATTTCGGAAAAGTCTTCTTGAAGTACCCATTTTGATAGTGGCGGTTTGAGAGCAGATATCATTTCGTCGTGTACCGGATGGCTGCAAGTCTATTAATTACATGGGGAAACGACTTTTTGTCCCATCTCGACCTGAGGAAGGGGTAAGATAAGAGTTCGAGTGACGTTCTCGGTGAACCAGCCCTGAATGTGGCGATTCGCTAAGGAACTTACATAATGGAGCAGAAGAGCCATGCCCTTTCATAAAGCTTGCACTGCTAGTGCTGGCAAAAAGCCTTTAGCGGACCTGCGACGATGGCTGCAGACCGCACTTCTGTTTTTGCTCGTGGTCCATGGGCAGCAAGCGGCATTCGCACAACAAAATCGCGACCGCTCGATGATCAAGCCGGGTTATTTTAGCACCTTTCGTTTTCTCTATAGCGGACAATACGAACTTGCGAGGAAAGGATTCGAACAAGCAACTCGTCGCGGGATCAAAGCTGGTACTGTGCGCTATATCGACTCTATCTGTTACTACACCATGGAGGGTGAGGTGGCGTATCGTCAAGGACGATTGGCCGAGGCTCTCGGTTACTTCCGCTCCGCCCTACAGATTTATAACCAACATTCTGGCTGGATGTTACACGTTAAGTTTCCTTCCAATATTGCAGAAAAACAAGCGAACCGTCGATTGCCTGCCTGGGCACATACGAAGCGGAAAATTCATCTAGGAAGCTTTCCCGAGAGATTCAATTTTTTGCGTGGCGGCGCCAGGCTTGTTCAGGGGCAGATTGGTGGGGGTGGTCAACTTCAACCCCTACATGTCGACGAGTTAGTTCGTTGCCTGGCACTTGCAATCCGTCGCTATGCTGAATTACTCGGACCACTCGCCAAACAAGATCCACTAGCACAACAAGTGCTCGAAAATCTCACTCAGCGACAGGGGCCTCCCAACCACTGGTCAGAAATTTGGCTTGATCTTCCACTTGGCGTGGCCTACGCCGCTGTTGGAAAAAATGACATGGCAATCGCAGCCCTTAAGCGGAGTCTGCTGGCAGGTGGCACAATGGACCATCCCCTAACAGGACTGGCAATGCTGACACTCGGTCGAATGTACCTAGAAAATGGCAACTACGACCAAGCGGCCAACTGGCTTCAAGAAGCGGCACTCTCGGCGTTCTATTATGATCGGGAAGAGGTCGTTGAGGAGGCTTTCCAACTGCTCTTTTTGACGCAAAGTGCCAGCGGCCATGGTGGCATACCGCCCGCGCTCGCTGCCGCCACGGCCTGGGCAAAACAGAAAAAGTATGAGGAAATGTACGCATCGCTTCTGGCGAAAACCGCTGAAGCCTATGCCATCGGCGGAAATCTAAAACTGGCATCCTCAACACTCTCGCTAGTACGTAGGGCAATCGGTCGAAGTGCCATGGCAAAAGCGCGAATCGGGGCAGAGATCAACTATGTAGGGAGCGTCATTTCCTACATGCAGGGCAATGTGAAAGACGGCCACCAATCACTGCAAGCGGCGATCAAGTTCGAACGCACAGGATCCGTGCGATTGTTCCATATCAAACTGGTAGATTCTGAATACGTTCGTGGTGCTATTCGTGAACGAGTCGCCATGAAACTCTATAAGCAAGTACTCGATGATCCCGCGGCCATCGTATGGAGACAGCAGCCCCTGGAGGCACTCAGCCAACTCCTCGTACCTCAGCCCCTCGCATTAAACCATTGGTTCTACGCGGCCCTTAAAAGGGGAAAACCCCTTGTGGCACTAAACATCGTTGACCGTATGAAGCGGGCCCGTTTTTACAGCCAACTGCCACTGGGGGGTCGCTTGCTCAACCTCTGTTGGATCATGCAGGGGCCTTTGTCCACGTTGTCTCAGGAGGCGCAACTGCAGCAGCGCGAGTTTACTGCACAGTTTCCGGCTTTTGCAAAGCTCGTTCAACAAGCCAGCAATATCCGAGAGAAGCTAAAGGACAATCCATTGCTATCGGAAGATCCCGATTTGACAAAAATCCAAACATCGTTGCTAACCAAACTCGCCAAGAATAGCAAATTGCAAAACGACGAGCTTCTGAAAATGGCCGTGCGACGCGAGCCTGTTGCTATGATTTTTCCGCCGCTCCGCGATGTTGAAAAAATGCAGCAACGCCTGGATGCGGGTGAAGCTGTCTTGGTATTTCATACAACCCAAGAGGCACACCATGTGTTTCTGCTCACACAAGAGCGACACCGGCATTGGAAGATTGCCAGTCCCAATAATGTTTTAGAACACCTTAAAACCCTCTACCGTTTGATGGGGCACCACGATAGCAATCGTGCTCTGGATCTTGACCATTTCGCTGACAAAAGCTGGCAAGAGGCATCAAAACAACTGGCTCAGGAGATCACATCGGGAGCCAAAGTGGACCTCGGACGGGATATCAAGGAGTTGGTGATCGTCCCGGACCATTTTTATTGGTATGTCCCCTTTGAGGCTCTCTGGGTCGACCCGAAGGAGCCGCGGGCATTGCTTACAAAGACCCGCATCCGTTACGCTCCGACGCTTGGATTAACGGAGACCGACAATCGTGGGCGGCCCCAGTCGGGCAACTATGCCATCGTGCAGGGACAACTCTATCCGGGTGAAGATGTCGCCATTTCCGAGCAGGCATTCCAACGGATTCAAGAAGTTGTGCCGCGTGGACATGCCATCACCGATTCGCTGCCGGGACGGTCCAATGTATTGGCAACACTGTTCGACGGTCTGATCGTCCTCGACGATCTCGAGCCTTCTGGAAAAAGCCCTTTGAGCTTGGCTCCTTTTCGGATTGATGAGGGTAAGCCTGGGTCTAGTCTTCAGTCATGGCTCTCTTTGCCATGGGGAAGCCCGGATGTTATTGTGCTGCCCGGATTTCACACACCGGCAGAAAATGCGCTCAAGCATATAAAGAAGTTAAATCGAGCGGGTGACGAATTGTTTTATACCAGCATGGCGCTCCTGGCATCGGGTAGCCGGACAATCCTCTTGAGCCGCTGGCGGACAGGGGGACAAACAGCAACTGATCTGATCCGAGAATTTGTCCAGGAGTTGCCCAACACTACAGCCCAGGATGCCTGGCAACGGGCAGTCCAACTCGCTCAGATCACACCGATTGATCCTGCACTGGAACCGAGGGTCAAACCGAGCAAAGACGGCCTGGAGATCACCGCCGAACATCCGTTTTTCTGGAGTGGCTATATCGTCATCGACCCCGGAGTCCAATTCCAAGATGACGAGCAGGAACAACCTGAGCTTGAGTTTCCCAAAAAGTAGGGGTGTTTATGGATAGGATCTCGCGGTCCTTTTCCATCCCGGGGACCGTTAATACCAAATGGTGGAGAGTCCGACGACTGATTTTGTCGAATGATCGCAAATGCTTGGCTTTATTAATTCTTGAACGCTGTGGTAGGGGCGGTATGCAGGGACAGAGAAATTTTTATAATCTACTGTTCTGTTTTTTGACAATGAACCGTTTCGTTCGCCTCGAATTTTTAGTGTATATCAACCGACAGTACGATTGAAAGAAAATGACCCCTCAAACCACACTCTCCGACGCTATTGAATCAACCATCGCATCACTCCCCCAACACATGCAAGATTGGGTCCGAAAGGAAGCCGATCTGTGCAAACCCGACTCTGTCGAGATCATCACCGGCAAAGCGGATCAGATCATCAGACTCGAGAACGAGTTGGAGACATCCGGTGCCTACACCCGCCTCGACGAGGACGTCTACGGAAAGCGATGCTTTTACGCCCGAAGTGATAAAAACGATGTCGCCCGCGTCGAGGAACGTACCGTCATTTGCACCGAGGATCCGGTCGACGCCGGCCCGCTGAACTTCTGGGCAAATCCTGAGGAAATGCATGGCAAGCTCGACAAGCTCTTTGACGGAACCATGAAGGGACGCACTATGTATGTGGTGCCGTTTGTCACGAATCCCGCCGACAGCCAGTTCGCCACCGCAGGCGTCCAGTTGACCGACAGCGCCAACGTTGTCTGCAACCTCTACCGGATGAGCAATCTCCAAGATGGTTGGCGTATCCTCGAAAAGCAGGCCCGCTTTCCTCGCATCACTCACAGCTATGGGACTCTCAGCAAAGAAGATCGGTGGATCACCCACTTCCCGAAGGAACTCTACTGCCGCACGATCAACAGCGATTACGGTGGCAATGCACTTGGACCCAAGAAGATCTTCGGACTGCGTTTGGTCGGCATCCAGGCACTGGAGAACTCCCAGAAGAAATCCCAGCCCGACGAGGACGTTGGGATTGAGCTTGTCGAACACATGGCATTGTTCGGCATCGACTACGGTGATCGTCGCGTTCAGTTCGGTGCTGCCTTCCCTAGCATGTGCGGGAAGACCAATATCGCTACTGGTGTCGCAGAGGGTCCGATGGCCCAATATAAGGTCTTCACGCTCGGCGACGACATTATTGGTGGCGCCACCAAAAAGGGCGATGGCAGACTTTACGTGAACAACATCGAGGCTGGCATGTTCGGCGTCACCAGGGGCATGAGCGACTTTGCCAATAAAATGCTCATGGAAGCACTGCGCAATCCCAAGCCCGAAGTTCAGGACTGCGAAGGGGGGCCCATCTTCACTAACCAGGTTCTCGTCGATAACAACGGGAGCAAACGCGTGTGGTGGAGCGAGAGCGGCGAAGACTTCCCGCAGGGCGACGGCATCACTACCTACAATTGGCTCGGCGAGCAAATCGATGCTTCTGCCGAGGAGAAGGACCAGAAAAACGCCCGCGTTACCATGCCCATCCGCAATGTGCCTAACCTGGACTCCGACTACAGCAACAGCGACGGCGTACCGCTCGACGTGGCCCTTATCGGCGGCCGCTCAAGCAAACTGCATCCGCTCATCAGCCGCGCCCGCTCATGGAACGAGGCCGTTTACCATGCCTTGTGCCAGTTCAGTGAGCCTACCGCAGCGGCCGTTGGACAGAAGCCTCGTTACGACCCCATGGCGAACCGTCCCTTCATTGCCTTCAACGTGAGCGACTACGCTCAAAAGTGGCTGGACATCCCCAAGAAGACGCCAAAACCTCCTGCGGTCTTTAGCGTCAACTGGTTCCGTCGCGATGACGACGGGAATTTCATCTGGGACGGCTTCGGCGCAAACTACCGCGTCCTCGACGCGGCCGTCCGTCAGCTGGACGGGAAGGACGCATGGCTGGAAACCCCCATCGGCCTCGTTCCCAAACCGGAACACATCGATATCAGCGGGCTCAAATACACCACGACTAACGAGCAGCTGGCCGAGATTCTCGTCCCGAACAAAGAGGCCCTCAAGAGCGAAGTTGCCAACCGTGAAGGGTGGCTTAACGAACTCGAGAACGGACTGGAGACGGGCAGCGAGGGTCGAGGTGCTCCCAAGAAGCTGCCACAGGCCATCTGGGACGAACACGAGGCCTTCAAAAAACGCGTAGAGGAATACACCGCATAGGGTAGGCCGGTATTGAGAAGTGAATCACTCCTCAGACAGGATCAAGTTCGCTGGGCCGTAGGTGGCACCGATCGTGGGTGATTCAATAGCCCGCCTGTCGGTGAAGCGATCTGTCTCACGATGATACGTTGGCCCTTGAATGCATCATTGCGTATTGGGGTGTGATATGCGCGATCTCGATGATTTGTTTTTAGCAATGCAGAAATCACGGTTCCGTTCCCGATTTCGTCTAAGTATCAACGAGCAACGTTATCTTCAAGAAAAAACACTTCCTGTGATCCTGCAGCACGCACAAGAGTTTTTGCTTGAACGCATTGCGTCAGAACGACCGAAGAACGACGGAAAACAGACGCCGATGCGAGGACATCCCGTTTTTGTGGCTCAGCACGCCACTGCAACTTGTTGTCGTGGTTGCCTGAAAAAGTGGCATTCTATTGCTAAAGGCATTCCACTGGAGAAGGAACATATCGATTATATCGTCGCCATTTTGGAGCGTTGGCTGAGGGATCAGGACACGGCCGGCTACCGGTGTGGGGAAGAGCAACAAAGATTGTTTGAAGAACCGTGCTGCTAACAGTTTTTTAGGCGAGGGCGAATTCAAAAATGTAGGGCGCAAAAACCACCGATCTGTCTCTTTTGAGATGCGTCCATTGCTGCTCTGGCGCCGGACCGGTCTTGTTTGTCGCTTATTCCGGTTCCGCAGACAGAGAGAGTGGGAATATCGCTCGGGACGATAATGTATATTGTCGGGCAAAAAAGCCTCAGCCGCATCTGCAAAATTGCCCACTCGGCACTTTCTACGGGGCCGGAAAAGTCTCATTTAAAGGTTTTGCCATAAAATCTTTACTTTCTCGGGAAATCGCCTGCGGCCCGAACTGCGTGTGGTATTTATTGGTGTCCGCATTCATCTTCACGAAAGGCCCGATGAATGGGATATGGCGGAAAAACTATTATTTTAGAGGCCTAGAGGTTTTTTGATCTACAGCAAAAGAGTAGTATTCCATGCTTATGCCACTAGCCTCCAAGCCTCATTCAGCACTGCAATTTGCACACCCGCTTCCTTATGGGGCCCTTGTCCATGAGGGGGGTGTCCAGTTTGTCATCTTTAGTCGCAGTGCAACGGCCATGCGGGTGCTGCTTTATGAGGATGTCGATGAGTACGAACCGAATGCGGTGGTTCATTTTGATCCCGATTCGGATCGCTGGGGCGATGTCTGGAGTGTGTTTGTACCTCATTGTAATACAGGTCAACTGTATCACTTCCAGGCAGACGGGCCCTACGAACCAGAATTTGGACAACGGTTTGATGGTACGGCACGGCTGATCGACCCCTTTTCCCGAGCACTGGCCGGAACATTCCAACAGGCGGATGACGGGATTATCCGTCCACCCAAATGTGTCGTCATGGACGACAATTTCGATTGGGATGGAGACCGGCATTTGCGCCGAAATCTTTCGGAAACGGTAATCTATGAAATACATGTCCGCGGATTTACCCAGTCCGAGACTAGCAATGTCGAACATCCTGGAACCTATCTGGGTGTGATTGACAAAATCCCCTATTTGCAGTCGCTGGGGGTTACGGCCGTAGAACTCATGCCGGTACATGAATTTCCAATCAAAGACTGTCACGGCCACAATCTCGTCCATCCCAACTACTGGGGATATGACCCGATGGCGTTCTTTGCACCCCATCGAGGGTATGCGGTCGGCCACGAACCTGGATCCCAGGTCAATGAATTCAAACAGATGGTGCGAGCACTGCACAACGCCGGCATTGAAGTAATCTTGGATGTCGTCTTCAATCATACCTGTGAAGGGAACGAACTTGGGCCGACGCTCAGCTTTAAAGGTTTGGAAAACCGCGTCTATTACATGTTGGAAAATGAAGGGCGGTTCTATCGCAATTATTCAGGTTGCGGTAATACGGTAAATGGAAACCATCCAATTTGTCGTGAGATGATCTTCAATTGTCTGCGCCATTGGGTTCACAACTACCACATTGATGGCTTCCGCTTTGATCTCGCTTCCATCCTTAGTCGCGATCGTGCAGGCCACTTGGTTGCCAATCCGCCCCTGGTCGAAATGATTGCAGAAGATCCCATGCTAGCTGACACTAAAATCATTGCCGAGGCGTGGGATGCTGCGGGTGCTTACCAAGTCGGCACATTCGCCAATCTCAGGTGGGCCGAATGGAATGGCCACTATCGAGATGATATTCGTAGTTTCTGGCGAGGCGACGACAATCTCCGCGGGAAAATGGCCACACGCCTAGCCGGTTCCAGTGATCTATACCAACGGGGTGGCCGCAAACCTTACCACAGCATCAACTTTGTCACCTCTCACGATGGATTTACGCTAAATGATCTAGTCAGTTATTCGCGAAAGCATAATGAAGTCAATGGCGAAGGCAACCGCGATGGAGACGACAACAATCACAGCGCCAATTATGGTGTTGAGGGACCTACAGAACGAGACGATGTAAATATCATTCGTAGGCGACAAATCAAAAATATGCTTGCCACGTTACTCGTGAGTCAGGGCGTACCAATGATTGTTGCTGGTGATGAGTGCCGCCGGACACAACATGGGAACAATAATGCGTACTGTCAGGACAATGAGATTTCATGGTTTGATTGGTCTCTGGCGGATGAAAATCAGGACCTTGTTCGTTTTGCTCGCAACTTAATTGAATTCCGAAAAAGCGAACCTACCCTTCGTCGAGAACATTTTCTCAAAGGGACGGCACGGAAACCGGGCGAACTACCCGATGTGAGTTGGTATGACGCAGACGGTGAACTGATCGATTGGGATCGTGATGAAAAAACGTTAACGTGTCTTCTCCGAGCGATCGGCGATTCCGAAGGACATGTTACTGGCCGTCATGTGCTCATTTTATTTAATGCGTGTGATCACGATATGGAATTTGTGCTGCCCACAAAATCACGTTCTTTTGATTGGCATTTATTTTGTGATACTGCTGCCGAAAGCCCTGATGACATTTTCGCAGACGGCAGCGGCCCTCCCCTGCCTCGACATCGGAAGTTAAAACTCGGCCACCGGTCGATGGTCTGTTATGTTGCACAAATGAAGACACTCAGCCGTGGCCATGCGGGCGGATGATCACAAAAACAGCGCCACATTTCTAACCGTCTCTTGACAATCCCCGTGCCTGAAGCCAGACACGAACCTCTGGGTCCTCAAGGAGCGCCTTCAGCGCGAGCACGGCAGGACGATTCATCCGCGATGAAGGCACAACAAAATCGAACTGTTCCTGGCGGATAGGTATAAAATCTAAATCCTGCTGGGCCGCAACCGACTCAATTGCAATTCCCCAATCGGCTCGCCGCTGCGCCACCGCAACTGCTACTGCGTTGTGGCTCTTCGGCTGTACCTCATACCCCGGGGGACGAGCTCCAGCGAGTAATTTGTCGAGAAGAATTCTGGTGCCACTCCCTTTATTACGGCCCACCATACGACAATCTTTATCACGAGTCGCTGATGCAATCGCATCGCCTTCTAAGCAGCCTTTAAAGCGAGCATCCCCGCAGCGATATACTAGCCCCTGCTGACGATGGTAGCCCGAGATCAACTCCATATCCGGTCCTAACAACGGACGGTTATATTGATCTGTCTTCTCACAAAGCAGGTGGATACCAGCTAGATCACACTCTCCCTTGCGAACAGCATCGAGGCCGCCAGTACTCCCAACAGCCATAAACTTTGTACGAAATCCTTGTTCCTGTAGCCGACTGAGAAGGTAATCCAGCCCCACGCAATGGCTACCTATTACGACTAAATCAGCGAGCTGCAGCTCCGTTCCAAGTAATTGGACAGTCACAGGGGCATCCGCTTCCAACAACTCTTCGTGCCGACCAATTGTGATAAAACCGTCTGCACGACCGAAGGTAGTTACAGACCCTGAGCCTTTTCCCATTGGATAGGCTACCAGTTCAGTACTTGCTTCCGTTTCCATACTGGGCACAAGTCCAACAAGCATGTACTCCGTGCGTCCAATTTCAGAAATCACTTTTATCGCCATCTTGGCATCGACAACCGAGCGAGATGCATGAGGGTTTTCCGCTACATCACTACCACCGAGTTTTCGGATAACGGGGGCTACAAATTCATGGAAAGTAAAAATGGCCGAAGTAGGAAATCCGGGAAGTACTACCACCGCTTTGCCTGCCTCCACGGCTAAGCAAACCGGCTTTCCTGGCTTGAGGGCAATTCCGTGTGCGACAATTCCTGGATTCTTTAATTCATCTACAACCCGATAACACAAGTCACCCGCCCCCTTGCTAGTTCCTCCCGAGAGCAACACAACGTCGGCGAGCTTCTGCGCTTGGGCAACGATTTTCTTTAGTTGTTTATAATCATCACGGACAATTCCAAGTCGCAACGGATCCGCACCGAGTTCGCGGACACTATCGGCAAGAATCTGTGCATTGCTATCGTAGACCAGACCAGGATGCATCTCGCGCCCCGGGGAGATTATTTCATCGCCGGTCGAAATGATTGCCACCCGAACCTGTCGGTACACCGATACCGACGCGATGCCAATCGCGGCAAGCACTCCTGTTTCTCTGCTGCCAAGTGTCGTTCCGCAAAAAAGGACTGTTTCTCCATGCGCTATATCAGTCCCCGCCCAGGAAATACCGAAGCCTGGTGTTACTGCGCGACGAACACACAATCGATCGCCTACCGTGTCGGTATGTTCGATCATGACCACGGCATCCGCACCGCGAGGGAGCATGCCTCCCGTTGCGATAGCCATCGCAGAGCCTGAAGCCACTTCTCCCCGAGGCTGCTGGCCACTGGCAATCGACTCCCGACAAAGCGTGAGCTCTTTGGGCGATTCCTCGTTTGCAGCATACGTATCTGCCGCACGAAGGGCAAAGCCATCATAATTGGAACGGTCGAAACTAGGAACGTTATTGGTGGCTACAATATTTTTCGCGAGAATACGGCCTAGTGCATTATCTAAATCAACATCTTCATGGTTAACCTTTGATAAATCGATCGCCTCGTGAAATCGCTGTTCTGCCGCATCGCGATCGATAACATTCAAAAATTGCGATTGGACACGATCAGACATCAGACCTTAGTCGTATAAAAAAACATTGACTTGTGATCCTTCTGCATAGCCCTCACTATCTTCAGGAACTACGATAAAACCATCGGCTCGTGTGGTTGAAGAAAGCACGGATGCCCCCGAAGTAGCGATTGGCTCAATCTCTCCGTCAACCAACAACACTCTCGCATAGTCAACGCGTCCAACCACCGAGATTAATTTTCGCCGCAATCGGTAGTTTCGCTTGCGGTAAGGCCAATCGTGACCGAGGCCTCCAAGTAGGCGAACTGCGCGACCGACAAAGAAATCGTAACCACAAAGACAAGAAACTGGATTACCCGGCAAGAGAAACACCAGGCGTTTTCCAAGTCGGCCCATGCCAATCGGACTGCTCGGTCGCATCGCGACACCATGAATATTTAATTCACCATGTTCGGCAAGCAGCATCGGTACATGATCTTCTTGGCCAACACTCGAGCCCCCTGAAACCACCACAATATCGACATCGGCCATGAGGGCCTTGAGTATTTGCTCCGGATCGTCAGGGATAATTCCCGCATGCGTTACCTGAGCACCATCACGGCGGATTAATGAGAGCAACATAGGACTGTTTGCATCAGTAATATTGTAGCCTTGGGGTTTACTGCCAGCCGGCAGCAATTCGTTGCCTGTCGTCACAACATGTACGCGAGGCATTTGCACTGCTTCAACGTCCGCTACACCGATGGAGGAAAGCACACCGATATCCTGAGGCCGTAATGTACGCGGGGCGGTCAACACGGTCGCACCTACAGAAATATCTTCACCCACCTCCCCGACATGCCTGTGGGGCGCCACGGCTGACTGTGTCACGATTTGGGACGAACGAATCTCAACATACTCCGCCTGAAGAACAGCATCTGATCCGGTTGGTATCGGAGCGCCGGTCATAATTCGGACCGCCTGGCCAGGCAAAACCTGGCCCTCAAAAGCAGCTCCGGGCAACGATTGGCCAATCACTTCAAGCACTATCTGAGAGTAAGGGGTCGCTCCCAAAGTATCCTCGGCACGAACGGCAAATCCATCCATCATACCGCGCGAAAATCCAGGTACATTCACTTCGCTGACTACCGATTGCGCTAGCACCCGACCAGCGGCCTTTTCAAGTGGTACCGATTCGCTTCGCAAGGAGGGGATATTTTGATCAATCCATTCGAGCGTCTGCTCGACCGTAGAACGGCGCGCAAAGCCTCGCATGCGTATATCAACTTTCTGCGCATGGGAAGAATGAGAAGGCATGAGAAGTAAATGATATGTATTTGTGGCGGAATGCTCTAGTGCTCAACCTGTTGACCGGCACATAGGAGCAACGTAAATTGATGCAGAGTGAGGTGTTATGCTTTTGGTATAACACGATTGATTTACAGTCGCTCCAGCGCCTGGTTTTCGATAACATGGTGCTGCACAATAGGCCACTTCAGCCAGCATATCAATAGACTGAGGGCTGCCGATGTTAGCCAAGCGAGTGATTCCTTGCCTTGATGTTGATCGCGGTCGTGTCGTTAAAGGCACCCGGTTTGTTGGGCTGCGTGATGCTGGAGATCCTGTTGAAGTCGCAATCCGCTACGAACAAGAAGGAGCAGATGAACTAGTTTTTTTGGATATTACAGCAAGCCATGAAGGTCGCGATTGCATGCTGGATATTGTCCAAAATACTTCTGAGGCCGTCTTCATGCCGCTAACTGTTGGAGGGGGTATTCGTACGATTGATGACATACGAACACTATTGTCAGCGGGAAGCGATAAAGTTTCCATCAATTCTACTGCCGTAAAGAATCCCGAATTCATACGCCAAGCAGCCCGTCGGTTTGGTCGCCAGTGTATTGTTGTAAACATCGACCCTAAAAGAATCCAGAAAAATGGCCGAGAAGTTTGGGAAGTCCACATTCACGGCGGTCGCGTTGCAACAGGCCTGGAAGCCGTTCCATGGGCAAAAGAAGTGGAGCGACTAGGGGCCGGAGAGATTGTCTTAACGAGCATGGATTATGATGGAACCAAAAATGGCTATGATCTAGAAATAACGGCTGCCATTAGCGAAAGCGTGGGGATTCCTGTGGTGGCAAGTGGTGGAGCGGGCCATCCTGAGCACCTGGCAGATGCAATCCAAAAAGGCAAGGCAGATGCTGCTCTGGCAGCAAGTATCTTCCATTTCGGCGAATATACCATCGGAGCAACAAAACAACTTTTGCTGGAGCGGGGGATTCCTGTTCGATTATAACCGCTGTGGTATTGTGATATCATTGCCAGACAGAGAACCAACCGTGACAAAATCCTGCATTCAATAGGAGAGAGATGGCAATATGGCCATTGAAGAACCCCATAAGCTTGGGCGTACATCTGAGCTTTCGATCGATAAGATTTTTCGAGCGGTCGTAAAACTGGAGGGAAGCGACCTGCACCTCAAAGTCGGCAAACCTCCCTACGTGCGCGTAGCTGGAACTCTCCGCCCACTTAAACGCGAAGAGATAACGGATGACGAAATGGAAAGCCTCTGTTTTCCGCTACTCGATGATCGCAATCGAAAAATCTATCAAGAAGAGGGAGGCACTGACTTTGCATATATGATTGACGTGGACGGAGCAACCTGGCGATTTCGCGTAAATTTAATGACGCAGATGGGGCATGTTGGTCTGGTGGCGCGTCGTGTAAACAACCATATTCCTGATTTTGAAGGCTTACACCTTCCATCCTCTATCGAGGATCTCTGTAAATTTGATCAGGGGTTAATTCTGGTTGCCGGTGTTACGGGATCCGGAAAAAGCACGACGATCGCCTCCATGCTCAACTGGATCAATGATAACTACAGGAAACATATTCTTACGCTTGAGGACCCTATTGAGTTTTTATTTCAAGAAAACAAATGCCTTGTCAATCAACGAGAAATTGGTATCGATGTTAAGAATTTTGAGTTGGGCATGAAGCACGCTGTCCGTGAGGATCCTGATATCATGCTCGTTGGCGAAATGCGTGATCGTGAAACATTTGCCACAGCCATTCATGCTGCGGAAACAGGCCATCTTGTCTTTGGCACCATCCATGCTTCAAACGCCTCGTCGACGATCGGCCGTATTCTAGATCTATTTCCCAAGGATATGCATGCCGGACTGCGCAATACGTTAGCGACAAACCTGAAGGCCGTTGTTGCCCAAAAATTACTCCCCACTATTGTTAAAACTCCACCTAGAGTT
>Ga0315338_1002510_pt1 | contig 18000 bp, 5 predicted proteins | sample ASW8metaG_FD_204518 | JGI IMG/M metagenome (GOLD analysis project Ga0315338, IMG submission 204518) | Ammonia-oxidizing marine archaeal communities from Monterey Bay, California, United States - ASW #8 | ecosystem: Environmental > Aquatic > Marine > Coastal | place: USA: California | collected... | reverse complement strand
GTTCGGCATCCTGAAATGCCGATCGGATTGCCCTTGCACTGCCCTCTCCATCGGGAGCCATGTCTGTCATGTGGTAAGCATCAGATGCCTGGCCATATCCGAGCAGTTCTGAGAAGATCTCGGCGCCTCGGCGTTTCGCATGGTGGTACTCTTCAAGAATTACGGCGCCCGCTCCTTCGGCCATCACGAAGCCGCTTCGATCGGCATCGAAAGGCCTGCACGCGTCTCCAGGCTCCGAATCGGCTCGGGCCAACACTCGGGCCCGTTTGAAGCCAGCGAGGCAAAGTGGTGTGATGGCCGCCTCACTGCCACCGGCAACGGCGACCTCCACTTCTCCATGCTGGATCTTCCTCATCGCCTCGCCAATGGCCTGCGCACCAGACGCACAGGCACTGACGGTCGCATAGTTTGCTCCCCTGATCTTGTGCTTGATCGAAATCATGCCAGCTGACATGTCAAGCAGAGACATGGGTATCAGAAAGGGGCTTACGCGGTCGGGTCCTTTCACCAGCATTACAGCATTTTCACGCTCGAGTGTTGATATCCCACCCATAGCGGTCCCGAAAATCACACACACTTTTCCCGGCTCGATACTATCGATGTTTATGCCTGACTCGTTGATCGCTTGCGTTGCGACATCGACGGCGAACTGCACAGTGCGATCCGTCCTCCGCACCTCCTTGGATGTAAGAGACACGAGAGGATCAAATCCCTTCACCTCTCCCACCGCCGGAGTTAGACCGCTATTCTCAAACCGGGTCAAAGGGCCAATTCCGCTACGGCCGTTAACCAGGGCTTCCCAGAAAGTTTTAACAGAATTTCCATTGGGGGCCAGTACTCCCCTTCCGGTCACCACGACACGTCGCCGCACCAACTCAAACTCCTCAGGCCTTAATTTCTTGCCCCTTCGCGGAGCAATGGCAGAAAGTGTAATGTGAACCGAAAGTGCACTCTGGTTCGACTACGCGGCGATACCGCAACGCGATCCCGATCTACGACGAACCGATTTCGCAGATCGGGATCGGGGCGTCAACAGCCTTGACGGACACCTCATCGATGCGGCTGACGTCTCCCATGTGAGGGTCGTTGGCGAGTCGCCCATTGCAGATGATCCTGCCTGGCTGCGCATGGTTCTTGGCGATTCTGAAGAACTGCAGGTGGACCGGTCGCCTAAGTATCGACAATATGTCGATGGCCGGTGTCACTCGTCAGACACGAGAAAGCCAAGTTCCATCTTGATGATCCGGTCGGCGTGGTGGAAGTAACGGTCATCGTGTGACACGGCGATGACCGTCTTACCGGCGCTCTTCAGCTCATGCACCAAGTGACCGTAGAAGTACTCCCTGAATTCGGGATCCTGTTCGGCGGCCCACTCGTCGAAGAGGTAGATCTGCTTGTCTTCCAAGAGGGCCACGGCGAGCGCCATCCTCTTACGCTGGCCGGTTGACAGCTCCAGAGAAGTAAAGCTGTCGTCGGCGAAAGTGGTCTTGTCATCCAGTTGCATCCGCCCGAGCAACTCGTTGACTTTCTCCGGCTGTACATGGCGCAGGCCATAGAGCTTCCTGAAGAGGTGGAAATCGGAGAATATAATAGAGAACAACTCCCTGTAGGCGTCGATGGTATCGTCGTCCACAGTCACATCGTCGATCTTTATACTGCCTTTCTGAGGCTCATATAATGTGGAGACGACCTTGAGAAGAGTCGACTTCCCGCTCCCGTTGCCGCCGACGATGAATAGCAACTCGCCAGCATTGATCTCGAAAGAGAGCGGCCCGACTTTGAACTGCTCACCTGCACTCTTTTTCTGGTAGGCGAATTCGACTCCGGTCACGGTGATCTTGGAGAACGAGTCTATCCGCGAAACCGTATTTGGCGAGTCCTCTCGCCGAAATTCGTCCAGCCTCTGCTCCAGATCGGATATGTGCTCAGCGGCAATATTCGCTTTCAAATAGACAGGAATGGATGACACGACCACGCCCAACGGCCCGATGATGAAGACGATCGCCATCGTGACTTCAGTGATGGTGTCCACGTAAGTGGGAACCAGTTGTGGCAGCAGGAAGACGATGGCAGCCAGATGGGAGTAGAAGAACACTTGTGACAGGATGTAGTTGCTGTTGTAGAGTCGGGCGGTGTGAACTTTTGCGTCTTTGACTTCGCCCGAGAGATCTACAGTGGCGGCATATAGATCATCGCTCCGCTGCCGGTTCAGCCTGACTTGCTGGAAGCCCTCGATCAGGTGGGTCACGTGTTCGTAAAGCTCGATTTCCTTCAGCGAGGCACGCTCGATTTCGCTCTTGGCAAGCCCGTCAGCGCGCAAATAGATCGCGACGCCGCCGATCATCAGCAAGACAGTGAGCGCGAAGGCGTATTTGGACAGAAAGATGATGTAGAGTGAGATGAAGAACACCATGGCCAGAGACTGGATGGCTGCGGTAAGGTAGCCCTCCATTGACGACAGGACCGCCGTATCCTGCGTCAGACGGTTATAGATCTGGGCGCGACCAATCTGATCCAGTACGGTCAGTTCGGACTTCCTGATCTTGTCCGAGATACGACGGCGGGTTGCGTCGAGGAGAGCCTCGAAAGTACGCGTCGTGCGGTCGAAGGTATAGCGCAGGCAATAGGCGTATGTGGCCATCGCGATGGCAAACATGATCAAGTAGCGGAAATTGAGATTGCCGTATTCGGCAGATTGGGAGGCGGCGTTGATGACAGCCAGGATGGCGGTGCTGGCGAGCCCCGACACCACCGCAGTGAACACGACGTTGCGGCGAAGCTGCGGCGTCGTTTCCCGCAGTAAGAGGTTGATCAGTTTTGAATCCATAGCACCCGGATTGGACAGACATTTCTCCTAAATGTGGGGTAGAACCAGCTGAGTGGCGCTCTATACCCGAGCCTCACAACGCTGGCCTTCATTCCTTTGGCGTTCCGGCGCTGGCCGTGTCTGTCGTGGCGGCCTGGCGGCCACCGTCCGTCACCATGGGTTTGGGAAAGTCCCACCCCTGATTGCCCAGAATGATGGGCAACCCGTCTTTGCCCGCGCCAATAATGACCATCTTCGCGTTCGGCGACTTTGCCAGTTCCAGAGTTGCCTCGATGGCCTTCCACTTAAGCAGACCTTCTTCGATCCCTGCGGCGACCATGTCCTGAAAATCGCTGATCCCTTTGCCTTCGATACGCTTGCGTTCAGCCTCTTTTCTTTCCCGGTCGAGCCTGAAGTCGAACTCCTGAGCGATTTGCTCCTGCTCCAACTTCGACTGGATCGCCGCCTTGATCTTTTTGGGAAGCACGATGTCGCTGATCAGCACATCCTTCAGTTCGATGATCGTGAAGTAGTGATCGTACCCCTCCTTCATTACTTCGAAAAGCTTATCGCCGTCTCTGAAGGCCTTGCTCAGTTTCGCTTCGGCTTTTTCTATCTTGAAACGGGCCGCGTTCAGACTGTCAAGGATCGCCGAATCGTTCTCTATCTTTTCCACATCCTGCTTGATCTTGGACATCGATAGGTCCCGATTAACCGTCCCTATTTCATCGTCCAACTGCTCGCGGCCCCGGCTCAGGTGGAGCATGGCCTTTTCGTAGTTCGCCTCTTCCTGGATGAACCGTTGGAACAGATTGACGAATCCTTCCTTCCGGATGGCGTTGGCCACGGCTGTATCCACTTCAGCTAACTCGTACAGGTATTTGAGTATCAACCGCACATTGACGTTGTCGTCGCTGCGATTGGCGACCTCTCCGTCGTGCACCAAATCTGCGGATGGTTGGGGCCAAACCGTTGCCGGGAAATTGTCGAACTGACGTAACTCCTGCCGCAGCTGCCGCTCAATCTGATCCTCGATAAAGTGTCTGGATTTCGAGTACAGCTCTGATGGCGTGTGCTTGCCGATGATATGGCGCGATACCGATTCTACTTCGGGAGCCAAAAACGAGACGTTGTATTTCGGCCCGTGCTCTTTGTGCAGGGTCCCCAACACCCTCGACTTGGGCTGAAAACGCACAGTTACTGTCACCGTGACACTGAGGCCATCCGCTGCCAGTGCGTTCATTTCCACTGACATGACCTGCTCCCTCACGTTGTAGCGCGTTACCGTGTCCCAAGGGAAGAAGAGCCTGAGACCCTCCTTATAGGGGCGGTCGACTACTGTGCCACCCAGCAGTCGGCGAAACAGGACGGCTTCTTCGCCGGCGGGTATGGTGATGAAAATCCGCGGCGCCAGATAGGCCAGCATGAACAGAAGCAAGAGGATGGAAATGACGATTCCTGGAGCCTTCTTCCGGATGGAGCGTCTGAATCTATCCAGCATTACTCTCACATCTCTCGGATGATAGCGAGGCCGCCACCCTGTGCAGGTGCGTCCAGAGAATCAACATCGGCGCCTAAGGTTGGTGTCTAAGGTACAGGATGTGTATTTTGCTTTGCGCAATCATTACTGTCAAATACTTATAGTTTCTTCATCGAGCATTCTGAGTCGCTCCGGTTTGGCTTTGACTTCGGAGCCCCGGAGGCGACCTCATATGTTGGAGTCTGCTCACTGCGGCAGGCTGCCTTCCGTGTCAAGCGCTACTCCGTCATGAATGCGGCGGCGATTCTTCGACTCAGCCATGTCTGCGTCGTCCACTGAGAACCAGAGGCTTCAGGCAGATGGAAGCACTCTCCTCCTCTTCTTGGGTTGAGGAGCCTGACGGGCGATTTGACTATAGAAAGCGATGATGCACGTACACGAGCATGAGAGCCCCCGGGGGGACCAGTGCTCCTTCTCATCTCTTGTGGATGTATTCCGTCATCGGGCAACGACGCAGCCCCACGACACGGCCTACACGTTCCTGCTCAATGGGGAGGAAGAGGCTGGCAGCCTGACGTTTTCCGAACTCGACAAAAGAGCACGAACGCTGGCGGTTCGACTCCTTGCGGACGCCGCGCCAGGCGACCGTGCCCTGCTGTTGTATCCATCCTCCCTGGACTACGTCGTTGGGTTCGTCGGCTGTCTCTATGCGGGCGTTATACCGGTGCCCAACTATCCCCCGAAACGCAACAAACCCGACCGCCGCCTTCAGAGCATTGCACGCGATGCAAACCCAGCTCTGGTACTGTGCAATGTTGATACGCTCGGCGACATCGAGAAGCGGGTAGATGACACGCCGGAATTGAGCAGGACGCACTGGATTGCTACCGATCAACTGGAGGGAGAAGATCGATCGAACTGGCACGAGCCCGATGTAGACGCCGACTCTCTCGCCTTCCTCCAATACACCTCGGGCTCTACCTCCACACCAAAGGGGGTCATGGTCGCCCACGGAAACCTGCTGCAGGTGCTTACCGAGTGTGATCAAAGTTGGCGTTTCGCTCGCGGCAGCAGGATGGTTTCCTGGCTTCCGATTTTTCACGATCTAGGCCTCATCTTTGGCATCCTGCAGCCGGCCTACAACGGCATCCCCTGCTACTTCATGGCCTCCGCAGCCTTCCTGCAGCAGCCGGTTCGCTGGCTCAGGGCGATCTCGAAGTATGAGGCGAGCCACACGGCAGCACCGAACTTCGCCTACGACCTGTGCGTGGAGAGAGTCGGCGAAGCACAGCGCGCCAGCCTGGATCTCTCTCACCTGGTGATGTCGATGAACGCCGCCGAGCCCGTGCGGGCGAGCACAATGCGCCGGTTCGCCGAGGCCTTTGCGCCCGCAGGATTCCGCTCGACTGCATTCTGCCCCGCTTTCGGAATGGCGGAGAGTACGCTGAAGGCAACCGCAACCTGCTACGACGAGGACAGCGTCTTCACGGAGGTCTATGCCGCTGACCTGGGACAACATCGGGCCGTCACCCCGGATCACGAGGAGCGGAACACAGGCCAGAGGCTGACCCTCGTCAGTTCGGGGCATGCCCTGGGCAGCACCAGGGTGGCCATCGTCGATCCGGAAACCCGCAAACCATGTCCGGACAACCGAGTCGGCGAGATCTGGCTCTCGGGACCGATCATCGCAAAGGGCTATTGGAACCGAGACGAAGAGACCGCTGAGACCTTCGGTGGGCACCTCGCGGGCTCCGGTGAGGGCCCGTTTCTTCGAACCGGCGACCTCGGATTCCTCCGCGACGGGGAGTGCTATGTCACCGGGCGTCTCAAGGATGTCATCATCATCCGGGGCATCAACCACTACCCGCAGGATATCGAGTTGACCGTCCAGCAGTCTCATCCCGCCCTGCGCCCGGACTGCGGTGCTGCCTTCTCCATCGACGTTGGCGGCGAGGAACGACTCGTGGTGCTCCAGGAGGTCCGGCGGACGTTCCTGAAAAACGTGGATGGAGACAAGGTCTCTGCAGCGATACGCAGAGCAGTTCTCGATGGCCACGAACTGCAGGTCCATGCAATCGCCTTGCTACGCACGGCATCGATTCTGAAAACGAGCAGTGGGAAGATCCAGCGGCGTTCGTGCAGAGCACATTACCTCGAGAACAGGTTTCCCGTCATCGCAACCTGGAACCTGAACGACGGGGGCGATGCTGCGAAAGTGTCGGTCCGGGCGCCGCGCGAATTCACGGCGGATTCCGTGCAACACTGGATCATCGGCTGGGTAGCCCGCAGATCCAGCCGTGAGATGTGCAGTATCGGCCTCCGGGAAACATTCGACACCTTTGGGATGGATTCTCTCGCCGCCGTTGAATTCGCCCATGAACTGGGCGCCTGGGCTGCTACTGAGATCGATGAAACTATCGTCTGGAACTATCCGACGATCGAGACTCTGTCGCGGTTCGTTGCACAGCAGATCGGGGGCGACAAGAACATCCGCCAAGAGCCGGCCTGCACAGCCACTTGCCGAAACGACCGCGCTCTGGACGACCTGAGCGAGGCTGAACTGGTCGGACTCCTGTATGAGGAAATCGGGAGAGGTAATTCGGAAGGATGAGATGACTCACCCCTCTAGGAGCCCCGATGCCAGGACCGCCCTCAAGGATGCCGTTGTCGAAATCCGGAGGCTTCGCGCGGAGCTGGACAAGGCACAGAAGTCCCACGGCGAGCCTGTCGCAGTCGTCGCTATGGCATGTCGCTTCCCAGGAGGCGCCAGCGATCCCGATTCTTACTGGCAACTGCTGCGAGACGGTACGTGCGCCGTCAAACCGTCCCCGGAAGGTCGATGGGACATCGACGCCTGGCTCGATCCGGATCCCGACGCAGCCGGCAGGCTCTACTCGCAACACGGAGGATATCTGTCCGATGTGGATGCCTTCGACCCCGAGGTCTTTGGCATCTCGCCGCGGGAGGCCAAGGGGATGGATCCGCAGCAGCGGATCCTTCTGGAAGTTGCCTGGGAGGCCCTGGAACGGGCGGGGCTATCCTCTCGTAAGCTGCGCGGCAGCAATACGGGAGTCTACATCGGCATAAGCACCGACGACTACGACCACTTGAGTTCCCAGGCCTACGAGTCGATCGATGCATGGAACGGGCTGGGTACCATGCGCAGCGTGGCGGCCGGCCGAATCGCCTACACCTTCGGTCTCGAGGGCCCTGCCCTCCTGTTCGACACCTCCTGCTCTTCGTCGCTTACCGCCATTCATCAGGCGTGTCGCGACCTGCAGACAGGCGCCGTGTCGATGGCTGTCGCAGGAGGGGTCAACCTGATCCTCACGCCTCGTCTGAATATCACTCTCAGCAGACTGAAAGCCCTCTCTCCTGACGGGCTCTGCAAGACCTTCGATGCCACCGCCAACGGCTATGTACGGGGAGAAGGCTGCGGCGTGGTGATTCTCAAGGCCCTGTCGCAGGCGAGGAGGGACGGCGATTCGATCCTGGCCGTGATCCGTGGGTCGGCGATCAACCACGATGGACAGAGCAACGGACTAACCGCACCCAACGGCCAGGTCCAGGAACGACTGCTGCGGCAGGCCTTGGAAGCCGCTGGCGTGGGGCCCGACCAAGTCCAATATGTCGAGACCCACGGCACGGGTACTTCTCTGGGCGACCCGATCGAAGTACACGCCCTGGGTGCAGTCTATGGCAGCGGACACAGCAGAGAGAGTCCACTTCGGATCGGATCGGTCAAGACCAACATCGGGCACCTTGAAGCAGCGGCGGGAGTCGCGGGCTTTATCAAGACGGTCCTGTCCCTGCAGAAGCGAGAGATAGCTCCACACCTGCATTTCGAGACCCCCAATCCCCATATCGCCTGGGAGCGGCTTCCCCTCACGGTCCCGGTCGAAGTCGAAGCGTGGGAGAGACGTGCTGGCGGCGACAAGCGACGGGCGGCAGTCAGCGCCTTTGGCATGAGCGGGACGAACGTCCACGTGGTGCTGGAAGAGCATCCCCCCGAGCCAGCGGTTTCGCCGGCTCTCCAGCGTCCGTGGCATCTGCTCGCCCTGACGGCCCAGTCGGACACGGCTCTGGATGCGGTCGTCGGGGACTACCTGCAGCACCTGCAGACATCCGCGCAGCCCGAACTCGCGGATCTCTGCTACTCGGCGAATACGGGGCGCACACCGCTCGATCGACGCGCTGTCTTCACAGCTTCGTCCCACGACGACCTGCTCGCCACCATGCAGGCGTATCTGACCCGTCGGCAAACCCGGAAGACGCAGCCGGCGGATGCCCAGTTCCTGGGCTCGCCGCCGCACGTTTCACCGGTAGCCCAGATCGGGTTTCTCTTCACAGGCCAAGGGTCTCAGTACCGGCGCATGGGCCGCGAACTGTACGACACGCAGCCGATCTTTTCCGAGACGATCGACCTCTGCAACGAGGTCCTGCTGCCCATTCTGGGCGTATCCCTGCATTCGCTGCTCGACGACGAACTGGATCTTCTGAAGCAGACGCGATACACCCAGCCATCTCTGTTTTCCCTGCAGTGCGCGCTGTACCGGCTCTGGGAAGCGTGGGGGGTCCGTCCCCACGCCGTGATGGGCCACAGTGTCGGCGAATACGCTGCGGCGTGGGCAGCGGGTGTGTTCGACCTGGAGCAGGGCCTTGCCCTGGTCGCTGAGAGAGCCCGCCTGATGCAGTTGATGCCGAGTGATGGTGCCATGATTGTGGTCCTCGGACCGGAAGGAAGGGTTCGTGACATCCTGCCACAGGTGCAAGGAGATGTCGCGGTGGCGTCGCTGAATGGTCCGAACAACATCGTACTCTCGGGCGATGACGAAGCCATCCGCCGGGCCACGCAGATCCTTGAAGGGGAAGGTCTCACCTGCCGCCCGCTGAACGTTTCGCACGCCTTCCATTCCTCGCACATGGATGGCATGCTGGCCGACCTCGAGAAGTTCGCGGCGAACATGGAGTTCCGTGAGCCCTCCATCCCATTGATCTCGAATCTCACAGGGCGGGCCCTACAGCCAGGGGAACTGAATCCCGGATACTGGTCAGCACATACGCGCCAGACCGTGCAATTCCAGGATGGGATCCAGACCATGGCAGCCACCGGTTGCAGATATTTTCTCGAGCTCGGACCCGCACCGGTTCTGACAGGAATGGGCCGCGCCGGCCTGGCCGATACGGATATGGTCTGGCTTCCGAGCCTGCGCCCCGGTGTCTCCGACTGGAAACAGCTGCTTTCTTGTGCAGGGGAACTGTTCGTCCACAACGTGCCCGTCGATTTCGAGGCAGTGGACGGGTTGTATGCCGCTGAACGCTGCGCTCTCCCGACATACCCATTCCAGCGCAAACGCTTCTGGCTGGAAGCGGCGCCGACACCGACTCCCGGGACGACGGGCGCGCTGGCAGCGAGATCGGCGATCGAAGACTGCCTCTACGCCTTCGAATGGGTTCGTCTCCACGAACTGAGTCGGGCGGGCAGAGCCACTCTGCCCACGCCTCGCGCCCTGAGCGAATGGCTGCAACCTCGTCTTGACGCCCTTTCTGTGGAGCGAGAAGTGGACCGCATCAGGCCACTTCAAGCCTCTCTGGATCCCGTGGGCCTTCGATTCGTCATCGACGCGTGGTGGGACTGCGGCCTTCCCGTGAGGGCCGGTGAACGGATCCGGACCCATGAAGCGGCGACACGGGCGGGCGTTTCGCCTGGCCGCCACCTGGTCTTCGACTCGATCATCAGCATTCTCGAAGAGGAGAACCTCGTCGCAGTCCACGACGAGGAGATTGAGATCCTCCGTAATGTTCCCAAGCAGAAGAAACCGGCAGCGAAGGTGGCGATACCGGACGAGATCGAGGCGGAGTCAGTGTTGCTCAGTCGGTGTGGCTCCTCGCTGAAGGATGTCCTCCAGGGACGTGTCGATCCACTCCAGCTGCTCTTTCCCGACGGCGGCATGGGCCTCGTCGAGCCTCTCTACGAGTCGTCCGCAGAGTCGACTCTGGTCAACGAGGTGATGTCCCAAGCCGTTGCCCATATCGTCGGTTCGGTGGATGACGGACGGATTCGGATTCTGGAAGTCGGCGCAGGCACAGGCGGGACCACCTCGCGTGTCCTTCCGGTTCTGGCCGATGTGGCATGCGAGTATGTCTACTCCGACGTGTCCCCCGCCTTCTTTCCGCGGGCGAGGCAGAAGTTCTCGGCCTACCCCTTCGTCGACTACCGCACCCTGGATATCGAAGCCGACCCACAGGCGCAGGGCTTGCCAAGCGGGACATTCGACATCGTTCTGGCATCCAATGTTCTGCATGCCACGGGTGATCTGCGGGCGGCGCTGACGCATGCCAGGCAGCTTCTTGCGCCGGGAGGATTGCTGATCCTCACGGAGGTGACCGGACAGGCGCGCTGGCTCGAGTTGACCTTCGGTCTCACTGACGGCTGGTGGAATTTCGAGGATGCCGATATCCGCTCCTGGGGGCCGCTTCTCACGTGCCCCGCCTGGGAATCGCTGCTTGGCGAATGCGGTTTTGCGCAGGCCTCCTCGCTGACGGGGGGATTGTCGCAGACGCCGCGCCAGTTTCAGCAGTCTGTGATCCTGGCGCGAAACAGCGACAGCCTCGCCGTCCCCTCGGCGAATCCCTGGCTGCTGTTCACCGACGAATCCGCCTTCGGGATCGAACTGGCCCTGGCCTTCGAGAGGCAAGGACGCAGGTGCATTCGGGTCTATGCGGGGACGGACTTCGAGCGGCTGTCCCCTACAGAATTCCGCGTCAGTCCCCTCGATCCAGAGCACATCGGCCGGCTCCTGGATGAGCTGTCCGGGCACGGCCTGCAGGGCATCGTGCACCTCTGGAATCTGCAGACGATTCTCATCGATTCGTGCGAGACCCAGGATGTGCGCGATGCAACTGAACTCGGATGCGCCAGCGTCTTGCATCTGGCGCAGTCCCTGCTGGCCCGCGAGGTCCCGGAAGGTCCTGTATGGATTGTGACGCGTCAGGCCCAGGCTCTGGAGGATGACAGCACGGTGCATCCCGCGCAATCGATCGCCTGGGGACTGGGTAAGGTCATCGGGCAGGAGCATCCGGAACTTGGGTTCCGATTCCTCGATCTTCAGCCGTCCGAGACCACGGACAGTGTGGATGCACTGACGGGCCACCTGCTCGACGATACTGCACCTGAGGAGGCCGAAACCGCGATCCAAGGTGGAAGTGTATTGGCACCACGACTGCGCCGACTGAGCGACGCCAAGCAGGAGCCGGTGCCGGTCAGAGGAGATGGAGCCTACGTCGTGACTGGCGGACTCGGTGGCCTGGGACTCGAGGCGACGGAGTGGCTGATCGAACAAGGGGCCACGTCCATCGTCCTCATGTCCAGATCCTCCGCCGGGGACCGCGTCGCCGACCGCCTCGAATCGCTGCGACGGCGGGGCGTGTGCATCGAAGTATTTCAGGGGGATGTTACCCAGGCCGCTGACGTGACCCGGTTGATGGACTTCGTCCGCGCGGACGTGGGACCCTTGCGGGGTGTGATCCACGCGGCCGGCGTCTACGACGACAGTCTGGTGGTGGACCATCGTTGGGAACTGTTCGAGAAGGTCTTCGACGCCAAGGTGGTCGGTACCTGGAACCTGCATCGGTCCACTGCCGGTGACGAGTTGGACCTCTTCGTCTGCTTCTCCTCCATCACTTCCATGATCGGCGCTGCGGGCCTCGCCAATTACGTGGCTGCCAACGCCTTTCTGGACTCCTTTGCCGTCTTCCGCCGCAGCCAGGGGCTGCCCGCCTCTACGGTCTGTTGGGGACCGTGGGACCATGTCGGCATGGCCGAGACCGTCGGCCCTCGCCGTCAGGCCCAATGGAACAGCTCCGGCGTATCGCCTCTCGGCATCGGCGAGAACTGCAGGGCTCTCGAAATCGCCCTGGCCTCGAAGGTCGCCCGCCTCGGTGTCCTCGACGTTGACTGGGACAAGTTCCTGGGGCGTCTCCAGGATGCCGGCCGTATCAGCCAGTTCCAAGGTCTCGGAGGGTCTTTGCCGGCGCCTGACCCATCAACGGAAGGTTTCCTGGAGGAGCTCAGGGCGACGGACACCGCCGACCGCCGGGATGCCGTCATCCGACAGATCCGGTCCGCCGTGGCCTCTGTCTTCGACGTCACGGATGCCGGACAGTTGCCCATGGACAAAGGCCTGTTTGAGCTCGGCATGGACTCGCTCATGGCTCTTGAGCTTGTCAATCGAGTCAACCGCGATTACGGCTGTGACTTTCCTTCAACAGCCGTCTTCCGCTACCCGACGATCGTCGAGATCGCGCAGCAGGTCCTCGAAGAGATCCCGACGCACCACCTTTCCCCCGCCCATCGGGCCGCTCCCGCCTCCGCCAATAATTCGACAGCCTCTGTTCCACGCCGGCCAGGCCCCCATGACGGCAAAATTGCCATCGTTGGTATGGCATGCCGATTTCCGGGGGGCGCAGATACCCCCGAATCGTTCCGTGATCTGCTTTTCGAGGGTGTTGATGCCATCGTCCCTTACCCAAAGGCACGCTGGGATATCGATGCGCTTTACGACTCCGATCCCAACAAGGCCGGCAAGATCGCATCCCGCCTGGGAGGGTTTCTCGAAGAAATCGACGGATTCGATCCCGCGTTCTTCGGCATCTCCCCGAAGGAGGCGGTCAGCCTGGATCCTCAACAGCGCCTCCTTCTCGAAATCTGCTGGGAGGCCATGGAGCGGGCAGGCATCCCTCCCTCGAGCCTGCAGGGTTCGTCGACGGGTGTGTTTGTCGGCATCGGACAAAGTGACTACGCACAGTGGAAGCTGAATGCCGGTGACCTAGAGGCCATCAACGCCTATGACGGAACGGGGACGGGGGTCTGTTTCGCGGCGGGCAGGATCTCTTACACATTGGGACTGCACGGGCCAAGTATGGTCGTGGACACGGCCTGCTCATCGTCGCTGGTGTCCATACATCTGGCATGTCAGAGCCTGCGGACCGGCGAGTGCTCCGCGGCGCTGGCCGGCGGTGTCCACCTCAATCTGTCCCCTGAAGTCAGCGTGTTCCTGTCTCGCACCGGCGCGCTTGCACCCGATGGGCGCTGCAAGGCCTTCGACGCAGGTGCAGACGGATTCGGTCGTGGCGAGGGCGGTGGCGTAGTCCTGCTGAAGCGCCTGTCCGATGCCCGTGCCGCCGACGATCCGATCCTGGCGATTATCCGTGGCAGTGCAACAAACCACGATGGGCAGAGCAGCGGCCTGACCGTGCCGAACCAGAGGGCGCAGGATGCCCTGCTGCAAAAGGCGCTGCAGCAGGCGGCAGTCGAGCCCGAAGAGGTGGGTTATGTAGAGGCCCACGGCACGGGCACCGTCCTCGGAGATCCCATCGAGGTCGAGAGTCTGGCGAAGGTATTCGGCGAAGGTCGCCCGGCGGATCGCCCGCTCTACATCGGCTCCGTGAAATCGAATATCGGCCATCTGGAAGCGGCGGCGGGCATCGCCGGACTGATGAAGACCGTGCTGGCTCTGCAGCATCGTTCGATCCCTCCCCACCTGCACTTCAAGAGCCCGAATCCGCATATAGCCTGGGACATGATTCCCGTCAGGGTGGCCAGCGAGACCACGCTCTGGGAGGAGGCCGGGAAACGTCGGCTCGCGGGTGTCAGTTCCTTCGGCATGAGCGGCACGAATGCCCATGTGATCATGGAAGAGGCGGACAAGCCCCCCCTTCCTTCTTCACCGACACCTGACACAGAGGTACTGCTGGTGCTGTCGGCGAAGGCTGAGCAGGCACTGAGAGATCTTGCGCAACAGTGTGCTGCCGTGCTGGAACAGGATCCGGCGCCCGACCTGTGGGACTTCTGCGCCTGCGCCGCTATGGGAAGAAATCACCACGCGCAGCGTCTGGCCGTGCTCGGATCATCGACGCGGGATATCTGCCACAAGCTGCGGTCGGCCTTCCTCCCCTCAGCAGAACAGGACGTGTTCCGGTCTGACCTCACCACCGGTGACCCAGGGCAGGGAACGCTCCGCTCTCAGGCACGTAGATATGTGGAAGGTGCCGACCTGGACTGGTCGTCCGTCTTCGGCGACCGCTCCATCCACCCCGGCCTCCTGCCCACCTACCCGTTCCAGCGCCAATCCTTTTGGGTCGACGGCTCACCCTTTCCCGGGGCGGACACGCAAGCGGACGACATCTACTACGCTCTTCAATGGGATTCTCTGGACCTGTCCTCTCTCCCACAGCGGCAGGAACTCCCCGCGACATGGGTCATTTTCACGGACCGGTGCGGCGTCGGTGACCACCTCGCACAGCAGATTCGTGCGGCGGGACTGCAGGTCTCCTGCTTTGCCGTCGATGCCTCCGTCAGTGGCGGGACGGGTGCGGACCAGGCTCAGAACATTCTGTCGCGCGCGCTGCCCAAAACACCGGGAACGGTGGGGCTCGTCTATCTGTGGTCTCTGGAAGAGCCGCCCGTCGAAAACGGTCTGGCAGAAGCGGTGCTTGGGCAATGTGAGACGGTTCTGAGCATCGTCCACCATCTGCGCCACGAAAGAGACACCGAGGTCCGGCTGTGGCTTGGGAGCAGCGCCGCCATCGCCATCCATGAGCAGGAACCGATCGTCGGTCTCTCGGCGGCGGCGCTATGGGGTCTTGGTCGGTCGCTGGCGCTGGAGTTGCCGGGCCACTGGGGCGGCCTCATCGACTTCGATCATCAGGACGCGCCGATCGACAGCGCGAAGAAGTTGTGGGAGCTGCTCTGCCGCGAGTGTGCACAGAACCAGGTTGTCTTCCGGGGCGGTTCCGCCCATGTCCCGCGAATCCAGCGTGTTGCTCCCCCTTCTCCAGATCATCTTGAGGTGCGTGCGAATGCGACCTACGTAGTCAGTGGCGGCCTGGGTGCCCTAGGACTGCGGACGGCCCGCTGGCTCGTCGACAAGGGGGCCCGGAACCTAGTGCTCTTCGGACGTCGCGGTCTGCTCGAGGGCTCTGAGGAAAGAGTCGCCGATCTGACGGCGCGCGGAATCCGGGTGCTGACTCTCAGTGCAGATGTCACGAAGCGCGACGATATGCAGGCCCTGTTTCGCCGGATTTCCACGGAACTGCCTCCCGTAAGAGGCATCATCCATGCCGCCGGCCTTCCCGGTGTTGCGCCGCTGGCAGAGCTTGGCCCACAAGCGTTGGCCGGGGTGATGACGCCCAAGGTTGCCGGAGCCCTGAACCTGGATGAATGCGCCGTCCCGCTGGACCTGGACTTCTTTGTCCTCTACTCATCCATCGCTTCCCTGTGGGGCTCCAAAAGACAAGTCCATTACGCGGCCGCCAACAGCTTTCTCGATGCCCTCGCCGCTAGGCGGCAGGCCCTGCATCTGCCAGCCGCAAGTATTTCGTGGGGACCGTGGGATGGCGGTGGCATGGTCACCGACGAGGACTGGAAAACTCTTGAAAAAGTGGGAATCCGACCGCTGTCTGACGACCATGTCACCGCGGCCCTCGACCGGGTTGTCGGGCTGCAGCGACAGTTGGCAGTTGCCGATGTTGACTGGTCGCGATTGCAGCGGCTGTTCGAGTCAGCCGGTGTTTCCCTCCTGGCCCCCCGGGCCGGGGAGCCGGGTGACGCGCCGCCCAAGTCACGTTCTGAGGAAGCAAAGTTGTTCCTTGAGGGATGGCATCGCGCGGGAACATCGACAAGACCCGGACTGCTGCGCGCGATGGTCAGCGGCGAGGTGGCCAGGATTCTCGGAATCGTAGGAACCGATGTCCCCAATCCCGATCAGGGGTTCTTCGAACTGGGTATGGATTCGATGATGGCAGTAAGTCTGAGGAAAAGCCTGGAAGACCTGCTGCAGATCGAACTTCCCGCAACCCTCGCCTTCGACTATCCCTCGGAGAGTCGCTTGGCAGATATGCTGAGTCGACTCCTTTCCGAACCGGCCGCGTCGCCGGCGACTTCGGTCCCGACCGTTGCCGACCCGGTTCTGGCCACGGCTGATCCGGACACAACAGACACCGCCACGCGCGAGAAACTCAGGAAGCTGGAAGGCTTGCTGGGGCGGCTTGGGGAAGCCTCTGATGATCCTGTTTGAGGGCTTGCCGGGCTCCGGAAAATCGACGGCTTCCCAGCAAGTCTATCTGGCGCTGGGCAGGATGGGGCGGAACGTGCGCTGGTTCGCCGAAGACCAGCGCCCGCATCCGTTGGTCGACGCCGCCCAGGTGGCGCAGATCAAAACCCCCCGGCGACTTGCCGAGCACGCGGTTGCGCAGTGGCAGAGCTTGGCCGCCGAAGTACAGACATCGGACGCGATGCCGGTGCTCGACGCGGCGCTGTTCGGTATGACCCTGGGGACGCTGCTGCGAGCGGGCGCCACGCTGGAGACGATGACGGAGATCGTGCTGCAGATCGAGGCGTACATCACACACTTGGCGCCAGTCGTTGTCTATCTGCGCACGACGGATGTCGACGCAGCCTTCGACGACGCTCTGGCGCGCCGCGGCGACGCCTGGGCGACCTACTTCGCCCAGGAGATCTCGCGATCCCCCTTTGCCCTGACAGACGGGCAGACAGGCCTCGGTCTGGTGCGCTCCTATCTCCAGCAACTGGACCAGGTTTCCCGTGTGGCTTTTGCCGCCCTTTCCTGTGTCAGGCATGGTGTGGATCCCGTCAACGGCGATAAAGGGGACGAGAAAGGACAGTTCCAAAGAATTCTGGGGATCGGAGACGACGACGAACAGGAGCCTTCGTTAAGTCGTATCGAAAGGCTCGCCGGCGTCTTCCGATGTGTGGACCAGGATGTCACGATTTCGCTCCGTGTGGATGGTCCCGACCTGGTCGTCGATCAGGAACGGGGAGCGCGGCTGGTGCATGTGGAAGAGGATCGATTCATGATCCAGGGGATGCCGGTGGACGTGTGGTTTGAGCCGGGCCCGGAGTGCCATCTCCGTTTCGACGCAAGGAGCGCCAACCCAGCCGAGTTCCCCAAGCACTGGGTCAGGATATGACGGTGACGAACGGAGACTCCACGGGGAGGATCGCCCAAGCCCTCGATGCCGCCACGGCCCGCCTCGAGCAGGTCGAGCGCGAACGGCGCGAGCCCATTGCGGTCGTGAGTCTGTCCTGCCGGTTTCCACAGGCCAGGAATCCAGAGGAATTCTGGCGTCTCCTCGAAACCGGAGCGGACGCCATAACCGAAATTCCGGCGGACCGTTGGGACCTCAACCAATACTATGACCCGGATCCTGCCGCTCCCGGAAAAATGTACTGCCGCCACGGTGGCTTCCTGGACGAAGTCCGCGGCTTCGACGCCCCGCTGTTCCACATTTCGGCTCGGGAAGCGGCGAGCATGGATCCTCAGCAGAGAATTCTGCTGGAGGTGACGTGGGAGGCGCTGGAACGAGCCGGCATGAGCCCCCGGTCAGTTCAGGGGTCGTCCACCTCCGTCCACATCGGCGTTACGACTCACGATTACACAGAGCTTCTGCTCGCCTCCTCCGAAGCGACCCCTCTCGACACGTATTACACAACGGGCAACGCGGCGAACGCCCTTGCCGGTCGCCTGTCCTACTATCTCGGTCTCCATGGTGCCTCAATGGCCGTTGACACGGCGTGCTCTTCGTCTCTGGTGGCCGTACATCTGGCCTGCCAGGCGCTGCGGACCCGGGAAAGCGATCTGGCCATCGCCGGTGGCGTGAATCTCATCCTCTCCCCGCACCTGCAAACCGCCAT
>Ga0315338_1002508_pt1 | contig 18015 bp, 12 predicted proteins | sample ASW8metaG_FD_204518 | JGI IMG/M metagenome (GOLD analysis project Ga0315338, IMG submission 204518) | Ammonia-oxidizing marine archaeal communities from Monterey Bay, California, United States - ASW #8 | ecosystem: Environmental > Aquatic > Marine > Coastal | place: USA: California | collected... | reverse complement strand
CATCATCTAACTCAACAATTGGGTCGAAGCCTAACTGCAAACGAGCTTTCTGAATATCGGGACAACGGCGCATGGGTTCATCTGCCGGATAACTAGCCGGATACTCTATTAGATTATACGTTACTTCCCGTTTGCTAATTGTCTGCAACGTCTTGACAAGATCTATCATGGACACTTCCGGTTTCGGGGTACCAATGTTATAGGCTTCTCCAGAAACACCTTTTAGCACCACTAAAAAAAATCCAACCATTGCGTCGGTTATGTAACTAAAAGTCCGAGTTTGTAGACCAGAGCCATACAGGTTTAATGGCAAACCCGCCTTAATCCGACTAGCAAAATTCGGCAACACGCGGTAATCGTTTTCCTGCATTCCCGGGCCAAAAATATTAAACGGGCGAATGGTGTTAGTTTTAATACCATCCCTCGTATGAAATATATAACACAAGGTTTCTCCAATTCGTTTGCTCTCGTCGTAACAGGCTCTGGATCCCTGGCAGGAAACGTTCCCGCGGTAACTTTCTGCAATGGGTATATGCTCTGGATCTGGATCACCATATATTTCACTCGAAGAAAAAAAAGTGAACCCAGCACCTTTGTTCTTAGCGAGATTTAACATGTTTTGTGTCCCTGAGATCGCAACCTCCAAGGTTTCAAGAGGATATGCTTGGTAGTAAAAAGGGCTGGCAATCCCCGCGGCGTGAATCACATAATCTACTTTTTCATCATAACTAAACGGTTGAATAACATCGTGAACAACAAACTCCATATGGTCAAAACCCTGAGTCTCAGATCCATAATTGCCTGCTGTAATTAAATTATCTAGTACAACTAACTTGACCGGAGACTCTATAACATCAGCGTTCAAAGCAGCAAATACATCTATAAAATAACGACCTAAAAATCCCCGCCCACCAGTTAAAATTACGGTTTTTCCAGAAAATATTTTGGCTTCTTCACCAAGACGGGACACAATTTCGGTCAGATCTGTTTTAAGCAAATGTGTCATAATCAAACTTGTTAGGAGCTACTAAATTTAAAATTGACTATTTGGTCGGCCCAATTAACTCCTATCGGATCGTTAATTAACGAACTTCGACTTTGGGCAGGGGTATAATAAATTGCCCGCCGTTCTTTTTGTAAATTTGATTGTTAAATATAATTGACTCAGCAAAGTTCCACGCAAGAACTAATAAAAAATTTGGGGATTGTTTTTCAATTTCAGCATTCGAAACAATTGAGATGTGTCTACCAGGTGAGTAAAGCCCCTGTTTTAAAGGGTTGTCATCAACAATGAAGTCAATAATATCGTGACCAATATTAAAATGATACATTAACGTGGTCGCCTTAGCGGGAGCACCATAGCCAGCAATTTTCTTCCCATCTGACTTAATCTGTTCTAAAAGAGCGATTAATTCATACTTTAAAACTTCTATTCCGCTCGCAAAATGACTAAACGTCTCTACCCGATGCAAAGCTAGGATTTGTTCTGAAGTCATCAATTCTGACACAGTTCCATCATCTGAATATGGTCCATCCGCTAACTGACAAACACCCCTGAGACTACCACCATGGGTGTCAACACGGTGGGCCCCAATCATGTTCATACCATTATGAGAAAAAAAACGTTTCAAAGGCCCTACTGAATGATAGGACAAGTGCTCATGATAAATTGTGTCAAATAAAGTCTTTTCTATGACATCTGCAAGATAGGAAACTTCAAAAATGAAAATCCCATCTGGTGTCAGTAAAGACCTTACTCCCTGGATTATGCCCTCAAGGTCATCAGCGTGGGCAAATACATTATTCGCAGTGATAATCGATGCTGGACCTTTCGATGCGAGTATTTTCTCAGCCAGAGATTGATTGAAAAACCCTTCAAGTGTTTCGATTCCTTTACGATTGGCCTCCTCAACGATTTTCGTCGCCGGGTCAATTCCCAGAACAGACATCCCAGCTTTTTTAAAAAATGATAGCAAAGTTCCATCGTTGGACCCAATGTCAACAACCAGGCTGCCAACTCTGGGCGTAAATTGTGTCACGACATCTGAAGCATAACGTCGAAAATGCTCAACAAATAGGGGGGACGTTCCGGAAACGTAAACATATTCAGAAAAAAGTGTTTTAGGATCGATGACATCCAACAACTGAACATGGTTGCACTTCGTACAGAAAAAAATATCCAGCGGAAATACTGGTTGTTCGACCTCAACACAAATGCTCTTGACAAAAGCGTTTGCTGGCGGTGATGGCGTCAATTGGATTACCAGTTCCAATTCACCAGAATAGCACAATCGACAGTTTGAACGACGGATACACTGAGTAGTGTTCACCGATCACCTTTTTCGGGTGCCCAACTTTTTAACCCTTCTGTTTCCAACATGTCGATCCGCACCACATCTTCCTCATAGGAAGCCTGGTCACGAGAGTTTCGAGAAAGTGTAAGGAAAATTGTATCAACAGGAAATCGCATGCCGTGGTCAACCATTGGTGGAGTGAAAACCATTTCCCCTTCCTTTATTACCAATAAATCGGGTTCCTGATCACTTCCCGTCGGCCTGTGTAAATACTCGATGCTACCGGAAACCACATAACAGTAGTGCCAATCTGTCTTATGGTAATGATTGGCACGTAAAGAACCAGCTTTTGATTCTATCATAACAGCGCTCTTCATAAGTGTATCAACAAGGGGTTGAATGCTGCCACGACCATCAACAAATGGTTTCTTAAGCTTTACCACACCATGGGCCGGCCAGTATTTTTTTTCAAGTTCCGTTAGCTGTTCAGATTTTAACTTTTTAACCATTAACGTGCCCAAAGAATAAATATCTTATATAGAGCAATATTTTTGGACGAATCAAAGATATTTTGAAATCCGAAAACTAAAAATTATTTGGTGTAGCTCTATGTTAGGCAACGATAAAATCACTTATAAGAATGTATCTATCCTATTTGAAAAATTTAGTGTTATTTTTATATATTTTGCCGAACTCCATCAGATAAATTCCACTTATTTTTCCAGTCAGAATCTGCACAATATATTTTGTAAACTAGACTCATGGTTTTCAACGCCTCGAGAGAGGAACCGTTTTGTATTTCTGTATTATAAATTGTTGCGAGAGCGAATTCTTCGATCTCCTCTTCCCAAGATGGATCATATTTATAGCTAATAACCTCATCATGTGGGTTGCCGCGATCGTCTCCAATATTTCTGGAAATCGTTAATGTTTCTTCACCGTAACTCTTTGTACCAGAGAGGATTCCATTTAAAATTAACGTCCCCTTTTCAAGTGTTATTTCTAGGCTAAACCGATGCCGCCATTGCGTAGCAGAAGAATGCAGCATAGCAATGACACCATCCGCGGTTCGTAGTAAAGCATAAGCATTATCTTCAACATTATGGTTCCAAAACCCATTAGAGATAAAACTTTTTACTTCTACAAAATCGCCAGAAAACAACCGCAAAAGGTCGACCATGTGAATTCCTTGATCCAGAAGGATACCACCACCCGCTAAATCACGGTTCGTACGCCAATCTGATTGTTTTCCAAACGTAACAATCTGAGACTTTCCGTAAACTCCCCTAAGATTGATTACTTTACCTAGCTCTCCCGATTGAAGGGTACTTAAGGCGTCGCGTACTGAGTGGTGGTAGCGGTGATTAAATCCATATTTCAACTTCAATTCCGGATGGTTCTTTTCGCAAGCGATAACTCTCGCTATATCATCCAAATCACGTCCTGGCGGCTTTTCGCAGAATACATGCAATCCCCTTTCTAAACCGGCAATTGTAACGTCCGCAGCCATATCGTTACTTATGCATACGAATAATGCATCGAGTTTCTCTTCCAATAATCGATTGTAATTATCGTAAAACTTTGTTCCGTCTGCAAATTCACCAGCGTTATCCAAATTGCGATCACAAACTGCAGTAATTTGCATATCTTCACGTCTATTAACAAATTCCTGTCGACGTTTTCCCACGACGCCATAACCAGCTATTCCCGCTCGTAAAACACCCTTCATTTAGGTGCCATCCAAAACTGTTAGAGGTTTTAAATTAGATCGTTTTGTGCTTTTCAAAACGATTTGTCCGAGCCTTTTGAACAACTCTTCGAATTGGCATCTGAAGTTGTTCAGGTAACGCGTGATAAGCTTTTCGGGCAATTTTCTTCGCCCGAAAATGTGATAAATTATTTTCAGTTCTCCGGTGTTCTATAAGTACCTGCCTTAGCTGATTGAGGAATATTTCACCGTCTTCGAAATTATATGCTTTTACTTTTGTAATAGAATTACCAATAGCAGTGTACATTTCTTCAAATTGCGCATCTGTAAAATTGAGGTACGATTTCTGGAATTCTGTCGTATTATATGGATTTGCTACCAACATAATTAGTGGTTCTGCATCAAATGACAAAGCGAGATCAACAAAGGATTCAATCTCGCCAAAATTTAGAGTGTTTAGCGTCATACTCAGAGTAAAACTAAAATGTTTTTTATGCTTTAGACCCTGTAAACGCTCCAAATTCGCTAAAACCGTCTCCCAATTGGCGTTACGGCCTCGAACGCGTAGTCGCATAAAGCTCTCTTTCGTCGCTGCATCCAAAGACGCCCCTATGCTACTAATAGGCAGGCGTTCGATCGTATCGTAAATGCGATCAGTCAATAAAGTTGCGTTAGTTATAAAATGAAATCTGGTTTCCAAATTTGCATCGTGTTGTTCAAGCATTTGTACAACGGGTCTGAAAAAAAATGGTTCACCACCAAATGGAAAGATCACCTGTGCTTTTGTGGCATATTCTTTCACTTCTTTCATAAAATTATCTGGAAGTTTGACCCGCATTTTAGCGTCTTCACGCTGGTAGCAGTGGTAACAATCTAAATTGCAAGCGTAACTATAGGTAAACCTGAACCATCGAGGTGCAGAATTAAGGGTGGCCTCACCAGTACTATATTCCTCTTCGTTCAACACCGCATTTTTTCTTTGATCGCTATTTTCATCTAGTTCCGTAAACCAATCCAAGTTTTCATATTTCTTACCACCTTGCAGAACAGGACACGTATGCGGGCACATGGATAGTGCCCCTTCATCCCGCATACGCTTTCGTACAGATTGAAACCTTTCACCATTCCAAACTTGTTCGACTGTCTCTTGGTTTACATTTCCAAGTACCGTATCATTGTTGCAACACATTGTAACATCACCGTTGGGGTTATTAACTTCGAAATGAGACCAAGGATGTTTACAAACGAATTTTTTCATTGGTGTGTTTCTCTTGTTAGGCTTTTGCATCAACTGTATTCGTGGTTTTAACAAAATTATTTATGGGAGTTCCAACTCCTTTTCCCATACTGTAAATCTTACTGGCGCATATATTTCTGCCCATTTAAGTGGGATTGGTTTGACTGCATTGTCCAAAGCCTCGCCCAACTGGTCTACGCTAATAGGTACGGCATCAATACCTTCTGGTAATACATTAACAGCTATACGGTCGTCAGGCCTCAAACGGAACGTAGGCAACCCCGCCAGAAGACCTTCTAGGCCGGAAGTACCTGTACCGTAAAACACCGCGCTTATCCCTTTTTGCTCAGAAATGGTTTTGTTAGTGATAACAATGCTTTCAGATTCTTCAACCTTTTTCGGGTAGAGAGGATGAATCTTAACTAAAAATTTTCTCCCTTCTTTCTGGGCTTTATTAACAGCATCCATCATTATTTTCGTGATTTCTGTATCTGCTGAAGTTGCCACGAAAACTGGACCGTCCTGATCAAAATACTCACCTACAAATCTCGAAATCCGGAACGCTCCGCCTATTGCCAGGCGTTTTTCAGGCATTCCCCATCGAATAAGTTGTTTATAATACGCGGGGCCCGAGCATATTATTCTATCGGGAATACTGGTGAAACCATCGGGGTTTGAGGCTGGGGCAGGATTAAACTGCTGCGGCCCTATAACTGCGTGCTGATATCCAATGGTTTTAATCCCGTACTTTTTAGCACACCGACACAACTCCCTTTCCCAAGGGTGATTTTCCCAAGGCCACAGAATTACTTCAGGCTTGTTCTTCTTGATCCAGCGACATTGGCAATGAATTTGCCAAAAATTAGAGGCAAGCGCCGCCGTTGAGTTTTCAAACGCAACAGCGCGTCGTATTAACCAAGAATATTCACCTGTTATATCTGATTTCTCAGGATGCCATCGTTTGAAAATAATTGAAGGAACAAAGAAAATACTACCCCATGCGTGAAGTCCGGCGGTTCGTTTCCCGGAAAGGCGTTGGGTATTTCCCAAGTCGGCATCCGTATGAATCAGGCGCCGGAGCGATGGAATATGCTTCATCAAACCGCCAAAATACGTATCATCACCATCCGCTCTACTTTTCGGGTGTCCATATACGATAAGCGCTCTATTTCCGCCAGAAATGTTCTTACGGGTATGGCGTAGTATAAGTGATATAATTGCTACCCTTAGCGCAAGCGCTGTTCTTGCTAAGTACCCCCTTACCCATCCTCGGATCGTTCGTGGCCAAATTGGAGGGTATCGGCCAGCGGCTATACCATCAATTCCAGCTAACTCCCTAAATAGCCATGGATCGTCACAAACAACCAGGCATGAGTTTGATTCTTTACAGGCTCGCTCCGTTAGACGGACCCACGCCATCATTAGGCCAAAATCACTGTTGTAGGACGCCGCAGTGGGCATATGAGCAAGTCTAGCCGACATTGTTTGACCTAATTTTTCACCTATTTTCCACCATTGATCTCGAACCCCGTCAAATTCTTCTTCAAGACGAGCCCCCAAATCACGCAGTCTAAGGTTACGGTCAAGGTCTACCTTGGTACCGGTGACTGCATACCAATGGATTGAACTATCAATGTCTCCTACCTCGTCAGACCTACGTAAGAATACCGCCATTAAAATATTGGTTGCCCATGATTATGTTTGAAAAAGTAATGTGGTAAACGTGTTAGTGACTCAAATATTCTGAACGTGATGTATGTTCAGTCCACTTCTCGCATTCTTAAATTAGAGTGCTAATCATATAAACCGCACCCACAGGATAATTTCCGTTAGAAGTTTCTGCCGCAAGAGCCAAACCATGAGTTCCCATTTATAGGGCACTTACTACATCATTTGGTTCTGCTCGGGATGGTGCACGTTGCACAACCATGGTTTCGTGTAAATTGGTGGCAACATATACCGGTCTTTTATTGATTTTGCGATTGAAATAATTTTTCGTTGTAAAAACGGGACCTTCTCTATAAGTATTTTCCGCGATCAATTAATATTTTGTCAGCTTCATTAAGTATATCCTCTAAATTTAATACACCGACAGGGCGCTCTATCTTGCTGATGATGGTCGCCTCAGACCCACAATTTTTGCACATGGTTTGAACATACGCACACTGTTTGTGAAAGAGAGGCAACTAAATTATTTTTATACCTAACGTTCGGCTATTTATTCATCATATTTATGACACGATTTAATACCCATCCAGCAACATGATAAATAAATTTTTAAATCCATATCGGGAATCAGCCGTCATGAGATGTTACGTTTAAAAAATATTCAGACAAATGGGACATATTTCTCTAATACCAGCTCGTAGTTATTTAAACAGAAATTTTTACAACCCTATTAGAAGTAGATTGATTCAACCGATAAAGAGCTAATCGAGCAATCTCCCGGGCTTTTGATCCATCGACTGCTCGAATGTTGTTAGCCGCCCTGGAACGTGTAATTAGTTGACCATCAAGCCTATTAATTACATCTGGCGTGATGTAACTGAGAACTAATTCAGGTACCCCTAATTCGTCAAACCAATTTTCCAATTGGAGAGGAATTTGCTCAATATTACAACCTAATCCTAAAGCAATAGGTTCCATCCGTTCAAAGTTTGTTTCCATGTTGAAGCGAGCAACTTCTGCCAATGTAAAACTGCATGCTAGTCCATGCGGTACACCAAATTGCGAAGTAAAAGGGTAACTAATTGAATGGGCTAAAGCTGTTTGTGTTGTTCCCATCGCAAAACCAGCAAGTGTCGCAGCTGTTTGAATATGACGCCTAAAATTTAAGTCATCAGGGTTTCTAACTACGTTGAGTAAACCAGACCTTAAAATAGAAATAGCTTTTGACGCCATTGCATCACTTAGAGAAACGTGATGAATGTTCCAGATTGCTTCCATAGCATGACTGAGCGCGTCTAACCCTGTCGTAATTGTTAGCTCTTTAGACATTGTTGTAGTGAGATTAGGATCCAAAATAGCGTAAGTCGGATAGATACAACTACTGCTAACTGAATGTTTGATTTTGTTCTCACCCCAAATCGTACCCCAAGGCGTCACCTCTGATCCGGTGCCAGAGGTTGTGGGTATTGCTACTAAAGGTAAAGACGGCAAATCGTTTGGCAATCCGATTCCGTCCCTCAAGTGATTAACAAAGGTATCCATATCGTGATCTAAAGCGCAAAGAACGGCTGCTCCTTTTAACGCATCAATAACACTCCCACCACCAAGACCTACGTAAAGATCAATATCTTTTAGAATACTAGTAATGTTTAAAACTGTTTGGATAGTCGGATTTCTTTTGCAATCAAAATAACTAACTGTTGGCTCTCCACACTGCAAAACCAACTTTTTGACAGCTCCACGTTTTATCCAGCCTTGACTTGTCACTAACGCCCAACGACGCCCCTGAAGGATTTCAAATAAGACTTTATGAAAATCGTAGCCTTGGATTATACGGGTAGGGTTACGAAAAGGGTGGGTCAGAACCATATATCTGTCTCTTGAATTACCCGGCGTCGTGCCTCTGAGGGGTATCTGGAAAACTCGTTGATAACAAAATCATTCAAAGCACCAGGAACACGTACAACCACCAAGTGACCGGGTTTATGCTTTTTTCTGCTGGCAAAACAATGTTTAATCATCGGCTGAATGTATGCAGAATCGCCAGTTTCTAAGGTTTCTTCATGGTTATCGTGCCAATAGAGCTGTATCGGAGTATCCCCAAAGTTGTAGATGTACTCGTGTAGATGATGGCAAAACCAACTATTAATATGTTTGGGTTTATCAAGTACCGTAATATCAAATCCTCGGAGATAGGGATTATGTTTTGTCCTCACCAATTCCTTTAAAATATAGGCGGTGTCATCAACACTCGGATAGTAACGTGGGTCGGTATTTTTGGAACGTTGTACCGAAATTGCATCTTCGGTATTCATGGGAGTAACGGAAAGATCCTCCGTCCGCAAACTCAGAACATCGGCAATGGTATTTAGTTGAACTGGTGACGGCAGTTTTTTTCCATTAGCTATTTCAGCCGCGCACCCTGAGTCAATGCCGGCATTAGCCAAGCGATTAATGAATTCCTGTACTTCCAATGACTCTGCGTTTAAATACCGGTTAAGACGCGACTTAAACGCTTGAATTTTATCTGACAAATTATCCGTCATTGCTTCGATTCTACTGGTACCGGCATGTATAAATTGGTTCAACGCTTTACGGACCTCAGCACCGAATGTCACAGCAATTACAAGCCCTAGTTTATCCCCGTTACGAGAGGTAAAACTATGTGGGACAAAAGGTGTGATATAATTCGAATCTCCGGTGTTCAATTCCGTACAATATCTAAAACCATCTAGTTCCCAATAAAAATTAACCTCGCCGGTAATAAAAGTGCACTGATGCAATAAATGGCCTTTATTATAGCTAACATTAGGGTTCTCTGGATTACTATCTTCCACAACCCTCATTGGTTTTATCCACTCAGGTTTAAAGGGCGCCGTTTGGCTCATAACCGTATCTCGGTACTCATAGTAGCTTGTGTGCTCACCAAACTGGTCTTTACGGGAGAATACTCTTGTTGTTGACTGACTGTCGTGAGCCCGCATGAGTTTAACTCCTTCGGTCGTATCATCTGCATCCACCCACAGATCTGCTAGTGAAATTGGATAATTCTCACACATCCTTGTCAATAACGTTTTAGTAACCTCAAGATCAGCTTTGCCATCAATTACTGATTGAACGACGGATAATTCATAACCGAGATCATGCGCCAATGCCTCTGGGGTCCGTTTCAAATCGTTAGCCTCGGCTAAAATTCGCTTGCCTAGTATTTTTAGATGTGAACGCTGGCTATTCAAATCGCTTCTCTTTACAGTGCCTGGAATTAGGTAAGTCTCTTTAAGGGTCAATCAGGAGCGTTGTCGATAAATTGATTATATATCAACCGTCCGCTCAATCTTCGAAGGCCTTGAGCGCCTTTTCATAATCTTCGATGGTATCGATTTCTTTCCATCCACGTTCGATTATCACGCAGTATATAGGTACACCAATATTTACCATTTCCTGGATTAAATCGGTCAGGTAGGCTTCGTTAAATACTTTGGAATGTTGAAACGGCTTACCCATATAAAGGTTCTTGGCGCGATGAAAGTGGCGCCTAAATAAATTTGCACCGTGTGGAGAAAATTTTATCATACCAATAAATTCGCCGTGCATATCAGTCTCAGTCGCCATAATCTTACCGGCAGAGATAACCTTGCTATGAGTGTCAAAAATAATATTTTCCGCTTCTTCAAGAGGGTGATCACTCCGGCCATCGTAATAAGGCCGCCAATCAATATCGACAACAACCGATATATCATGTGGTGATTGAATTGCTCTTTGAACCACACTGGCATCAAATAATATATCCGAATAAGCACAGATAACATGACCACATATTGCTTCTTCAGCGCAAATCAACGAGCTTAGAACATTGTTGTTTTCATAATCAGTATTTTCATAATATCTAAGCCCTTCGTAATTGATTTTTTCCCTCTTATACCCCCTGACGACCGATATGTTTGTTATACCGCAAGCACGATAGGCTTCTAATTGGCGCTGCAACAGGGTCTTACCTCCGAATTGAAGCATACACTTTGGTTTTTCTTTAGTAAGAGGACCTAGGCGACTGCCCATTCCTGCAGCTATTATGATGACGTTTGTATTTGATGTCACAATGTTCTACTCGATTTTCCCATTCAAAATTATTGTCTAATTTAAAGTATCGAATAGTTGTGGATTAACGATGTTTTGGTATCAACGCAGACGATTTTTACCAACCCGCAGGAATTACCTTCACGCGCTTTAATGCCGGTCTCTCAGCGCCGAATTCCTCATTTCTTTAACCAAAATTCTACCGATAGTAGTTTTTCCCGAAGATGTTGGCCCTAAGATCAAAAAACAAAATTTGTATCGATCATGGAATGAATTAAGTAATGGTAATGCTAAGTCAGTTTGATATTAAATTATCGTAACTTCCTAATATGCGTGTCTGATCACACGTGCTATAAGTTTTTTCAATTAGTTATTAAATCCCGAACGAACCTAAACACCGTAACTTTAGTCTCTACAACCAGTCTCCCCCCGTAATTGGGAGCATTTGACCAGTTACATAGTCACCATAGCCAGATAGTAAATAAATAATAAACGCTGCCACTTCATCTGAATCACCTGCCCGTTTCAGGGGAATTAATTCAACCCTTTTTTCCATTTCTTCTTCGGTTTTATTATGCCACCTTTCATGAAAACCGCTAGCGATACAACCCAAACGGATACCATTAACCAAGACACCATCCCGAGCACCTTCCCGTGCGAACCCTTGAACCATACATTCAGTACCTCGTTTAACAACGGCATATGGAAATGAGTTAATACTTCCGCCATGCAACGCTGATTCTGTCCCTGTAAAAATTATCCTCCCGCCGGTTTTTTGGGAAATCATATATTTCATAGCTTTACGAGCTAAATAAAATGGATGATTAAGGTTTACGCTAATTTCATTTTCCCAATCATTAGCTGGCATATCTATCCAATGACCACTATATCGGATGGAACCCGACAAGATGACAAGTGCATCTATTCCACCAGTTTTTTCAACATAATTATCAACCAATGCGCAGCATGAGTTTTCGTCGCTGAAAGTTTGGGAAAGGGGTATAATCCTATCGTTCGCGAACTGAGATGTCTGAGAAGAGCCATGGGCACCTATTGTACATGTTGACCCTTTAATCAACATTCCGACAAGAGATCTACCTAAACCGCCAGTTGCCCCGGTGATCAGAACACGCATTCCAGCAGAGACACTAGGCACCCAATCAGGCGGGGTGAAAACGTTTTTCATCCGTAACACTCCTTTAAAATTTTTGCGCTTTGGCGCAAAGCCTTTAGTGGTGCCTTCTCGCCAATCATTTTTTGTTCCACCGAAACGTAATTTTCATATTTTATTTTGCGCAACAGGTTTGCCATCTTATGGTTGTCAACTTGACCAGATGTGCCAAGGATGCCCAAGTCTGGTTCATTAGCATGGACATGAACGAGAAAAGGCGCAGCCGCTTGAAAAACTTCAAACTCCATCTCCCCGTTACTGACTAAGGCCTTGGCATCCAATTGGACACGCACAGCTGGATGGTTAATAAGCTTAACTAAACTGATTGAATCATATGCCGAATTAATAAAATCTGAATCCGACGGACTTAATGGTTCAAAGCAGACAACCGTTTTATGCTCTTCTATACGAGGAATAAGGTCAGAAAAAAATTCTAAAGAATGGGTAATTGCATCGTCAAGAGAGAGTCTTCCGCGCCAGCGCCCTGCGCCATAAATTAGGGTCCGGCCTCCTAAATCCCTGCACAATTTTGATAAATGTACCAAAAAATCGAGTGTTAATTTTCGAGTTACAGAATCTCGAAATAAACCCAACTCCGGCTTATCATAGAATAGCGAATGCAGACCTACAATTGATAAGCCTGCCAGTTCAACCTCTTTTCTATACTTTTCCACAGAATTTGATGAAAGCCCTTGCCATGTATTCTTCCAAACTCGGCTAGGCGCTACTTCCAGCCCCAGAAATCCCATATTACGCAAACTTCTTAATTCTTCGGTATGCTCGTAAGAACTAAGCGCAATATTGGAAACAGCTAGTTTCACAGGACTACCATCAGGGATTTATAATAGTGCCAAAGACTAGACTCATTTGTGACAACCAATCAGCCTAAATAGTTTGACCAATTATCAGTTTATGGGCTTTGGCGTTCTATAGAGATTCGAAATCTTCTCATCAGGACAACCAAGACGTTTAGATTGGCTTTCTTCCTCAACTAAAATCCACCGCTCATTTTCGTCAGATTTATAAAAGGCATGTAAAAGCCGCAGTGTTCCTAGGCAATCATCGCGGCTAATCGGATAGGGAAAGTCATCGGTTAGGCGCGCCACAACATCTTGGTATATTTGGGAATGGCCAAACCCATAAACCGCACCATGTCCATCAACCCCTACAAACTCTTCGCTGTGTAGAGAACATTCGCCAGGATCAGGTGAAAATAACTGTAATTCATTTACAGCTACGCCGCCGATCTGTGCAAGCCCCTTTTCTCCAACAATTGATAATGAAGCTTCAAAATCATCGGGTCTCGCGGCTGTTGTACACTCTATAACTCCAACTGCTCCAGAACCATATTCAATAGTTGCAACCACGGTGTCTTCAACCTCGACGTCTACCCCTAAAGTTCGCATACTCGCATTTACCCTAGCAACAGAACCTCCTAGATATCTGAGCAAGTCAATGTGATGTATCCCTTGGTTAGTTAACACTCCACCATCGTGGGAAAATGTCCCACGCCAAGATGCCATGTCATAATACTTCTGTGGTCTACACCAGCGAACTCGTACTGAAATCACCCTAATATCTCCCAACTCACCATCTGAAATAGCCCGGCGGACTCGTTTTACAGCTTTATTATGACGGTTCTGGAAAACGGGAAAAATTTCTACATTTTTTTCTAACCCTAGATCAAAAGTGAAGTTAGCCTCTCGTGGTGTAAGGAAAGTTGGCTTCTCAACAATTATATGTTTTTTATATATTTTTATGATTTCTGCTGCATGTTCAGCATGCATACCCGAAGGTGTTATAACCGAAACTATATCTATCTCTGGATGACACTCAAGCATTTGATGATAATCGGAGTAATAAGGTACTCCATATTTTTCACCATACTTCTGGGCTCGCTCAACAACTAGATCACACACAGAGGAAAGTCGGACACCACTGGTATTGGCAACAGACAAACAGTGGTGACCAGCTACTCTTCCACAACCTATTAAAGCAACGTTAAGGTCTTGGAAATTCATAAAATCCCAGAATTTAATATAGGGCCAAAGTAGATCAACAATGTAAATGTCTTAAACATCAGAAAATGTCCAGCATCATCCATAAGGAAAACCTGCAAATCCTATCAGGGTTGTGACATCCTTATCTTAACATTTGTAAGAAGATTGGGCTGTCAATCTGGAAATCAACGGGCATTAATAGTAAATGAAAAATTTGGTAAGGAACTCTTCAGGAATTAGCAACTTTTTGAGAGTTAGATACTTGAGCTTCAATTTGAGAATAACGTCTGAAATCTGGATTGTGCTCAGTTAACTCATGATAGGTTCCAATTTCCTTGATACGCCCATCCATCATAAATACCAACTGGTCACATTTGCGCACTGTACTCAAGCGATGCGCAACTATTAGAATTGTTTTTTCTACAGCCAATGATTCAAGGGCTGTGTGGATTTCATGCTCGGTAATATTGTCGAGGGCCGATGTTGCTTCATCAAAAATCAAAACCTCTGGCCCAAAATACAGCGCACGTGCTATCGCGATCCTTTGGCGCTGACCTCCTGATAGACGGGTTCCGTGTTCTCCGACCTTTGTAGCGAGGCCGTCAGGAAGAGATTCGACAAAATCATGTAATTTTGCCTGTCGAATACTATTGGATATTCTGGTATCATCAATTTCATTATCTTCCACACCAAAGGCGATGTTACGACGTAACGAGTCATCCATCAAAAAGATTTTTTGGGGAACATAGCCAATATTAGCCTGCCACTCATCGACATGTTCAATAACACTCTTCCCATCGATTAGAAATTGTCCCGAAGACGGCGGCAGCAAACCTAAAAGAATATCCATCAACGTTGATTTACCAGCGCCGGAAGAACCTACAAACCCGATCAATTGTCCTTTGAGAATGGACAAGTTTATATCGGTTAACGCCGGATATTCAGCGGCAGGATAAGTATAGGATACATTCTTGAGTTCAACTTTATTCTTGAAACTAATTGGAACAACTTGTTGCAAGTTATTACTTATAAATGACGGAGCTTCTATAGTGGTGAAGGCTTCATAAATCTGAGAAATATAGGCCGCGCTGCGGCGTAATTCAGTGGCACTAGTTAAAAATCGATTGAGTGACGGCATCAACCTGAGGGAGGCCATGCCAAATAATCCAAGGACTGTTATAATATCTGCGGGCTTTTGTTCTGCTGAGAGCAGAATAAGGACAATGACCAAAAATCCGATGATGACAACCATCTCAATTAGTAATCTTGGGATATGAATTGATGTTGTGCTTAAGCACAAATAATAAGCTCGACGCAGGCTTGTGTCTCCTATCCTTCGGTTTAAGAAACCCTCAGCCTGCATAAGTTTTACGTCACGGATGCCATTGAACGACTGATTGATCCATTTAATTAAAGATCGGTCCAGAACTACAGACATCTCTCCCCAAAAACGGAATATCGGACTCGAAATAAAGTAAAACAGTAATCCCACAATCGAAAGAATGACCGCTGCGCTGATTGTTGCAACAGGCTCAACGAAAATCAAAAGAACCAACGCCCCCAGCATCATCATTGCGTCAAGTACCATCATTAGTACCAGTCTGGTAGTTTCGAGTGAACGGTTGATGCCCGTCGTTATGTTGAGAAGTAGCTTGGCGCTGTTGTTGTGGAAGTGAAACTCCATTGAACGCAAAAGATAGATGTTAAAAAGCTTGCGTGCATAAATTGCCGTTTTATAGGTTACAACTCTGTTTACAATATATATCAATAAAAGAAGCAAAATATTTTTTATGACAAAAAAAACAGCAAACAACCCTGTTACCCAAAGAGTCAAATTTTTATTGTCCTCGATAGGTAAAACATCAAGAATAATCGTTGTAAATGTGCCACCTTGCTGACCCAAAACAAGTACCTGGACAACGGGAATTATCAAACCGATGCTAGCAATTTCCAATGCTGTCATTAATAGCATTGGGATTAACAGGAGCGTAAAATGGACGCGCGTCGCTTGGTCCAGAATCTCTATTACTTGTCGGATAGATTTGATCATTTATTCAATGTCGAAGAAGGACCTTCTAAAACCTATTAGATTTTAGATGCATGGAAATTTTCCCGTTTATATTTTCACTACACTATAATTTAGCATAATTTTTACACTACTAATTTCTAACCCGAACTAGCTTATCACTGTTTTAATTGGGTGTTATAAGACCAAGACAAGCCAGTCTTTTTGAAAGATTGAAATTCAGCTTTTCGATTCTGGGCAAAGAGTTGACATCATATAATTCATAAAAAATGAATATATAGTTTTATGTGGATACATTGATTGGTGACGAATTTAAAACAACATATAGTTCAATTTTCTGTGGCAGAAATACCCATATCAGATCGAATTTGATCAAATATCGAAATTTCGGGCATTTCTGCTAAATCCCGATAAGAATCAAATGGAAAATCCCACTCACCATTTTCGATAGCACGAATAAGCTCAATTGATTTACTCGCCTCTGATTGACAAAGAAACGGGTACTCTCTGTAAATACAGTAATCCTGCTTTTCAACTACATCGATAACAAAAGATGGGATGCGAAATTGCAAGCTTTCCATTATTATTGTTGAAGGATCAGAAAAAACGTACCCGGCTTTGTTGATTAAATCCTCAAGGACCTCAGGAGAATAGACAATATTGTCAAGACCTTCCATACAATCGGCTATAAACGTCTTTGCCGTTTTATTTTCGTGAAAATAGGATTTTAATTGCAACCAAATTTTTCGCTCCGGAAAAGCAAATGCCAGCTCTCTTATAAATTTTTTTAATTTGGGGTCGTTAAACACTGCTCCGTAGCTAGTGAAAATAACAATGTCCGTTGGATGTTGATCTCGGTTTCTAATTTCAGCTGTTTTCTCACGTGAAAGATAGTACGATCCAACAGGAATGACTTTCATGTCTCGGGGCCAAGTCCGTTCATATTTTCTTTGAAAGACACGGCCAAGGATATAAAGATTATCAAAACTGATAAATGAAAGTGTCTCTGCAATATCTCCAAGTGCTCCATACCCACTGAGATAGGAAAACGACTTCCCGCCAATTTTATGCAGTTCCTGCCGGCGCAGTATATGTTCCGGGTTGTAAAGATCTCTTCCCCAAAAAAATTGGGTTGGGTATCGGAATAGATGGGCACTAATGTTCGACCTTTTATGGGGTAGTGTGATAATCTTATAAAATAACGGTGTTTGAATGGTGCCATAAAGTTGAAATAGACGAAAACTGTCTTTTATAATCATCGCGATAGATTTTACACTTTCCGTAATATTGAAGCTCCCCCTCCCTAGACCTATAACATCAAACCTAGAAATAGCTTCTTTAAACTGCTCGATGTACGGTTTTAGCCGAACTGTAAAAAGGCAAGGCCCACCCGGCAACATCTCTTCGGCAAGACGGATTTCGCGGATATCACCAATAAAATCGACTGTCAGAAAATATTTCTTCAGGGCGCTTGAAAACGGTCTTATCCGGACGATACACCAGAGTATCGAGAAGATCATTATTAATAGCAAAATGAAGAAGTTAAATAATGAGATAGGATAAATAAGTTTGTGAATGGTTGAGAGTGGTTTGCGATTATTGTAGTCCCCAAACATGTCTACAGTATCTTGCAAAACACCATAATATTGGATGGATTCAGGATCTAAAATCCGTTCAAGTTCCCCCATTAATAATATTGGCTCTTGCTTTCCAGCTGTATAGTTGATTGTGGTCAGGTTGATTGCCATTGAATAATCGGGGATTTCTTGTTGAGCCTGATCAAAACGATAGTAGTTAAAGTGCCAGTCAAACGTTTCCCGGAAAATATTATAATAGA
>Ga0315338_1002507_pt1 | contig 18035 bp, 15 predicted proteins | sample ASW8metaG_FD_204518 | JGI IMG/M metagenome (GOLD analysis project Ga0315338, IMG submission 204518) | Ammonia-oxidizing marine archaeal communities from Monterey Bay, California, United States - ASW #8 | ecosystem: Environmental > Aquatic > Marine > Coastal | place: USA: California | collected... | reverse complement strand
CCTATATGTCCAAACCGTAAAGGCGCATCACGTTATCGCGCATGAACTTCCGCCGTGATCCGTCGCGCAGACCCAGCGCATCAATCTCATCCACCGTGCGCTCGAAATCCAGCACCGGGAAATCGGTACCGAAGATCACCTTGTCCTGACCGTAGCTGTCGATATAGCGCGTGAAGTTGGGAGGCCAATATTTCGGGGTGTGCGCATCCGATCCGATAAACACGTTCTGGTGTTTCCAGGCCATGGCGATCATCTCATCGGCCCAGGGAATGCCCACATGGATGCCGATTAATTTGAGCTCCGGGAAATCACATGCGACGGCATCCAGCGCGATGGGCCTCCCCACGGACCGGCGCGGAAAATTCTTGTCATAATTCATGGATTGCCCGACCTGCATCTGGATCGGGACATCGAGTTCGACACATTTCGCGTAGAACGGATAGACCTTTGCCGCATCAGGCGGGATTTCGAACCAGTGCGGATAGAAATGTGCGCCGATGAAGCCGAGTTCTGTAACCGCATGCTCCAGTTCGCGCACACCTTGCATGCCATCAAGCGGATCGATACCTGCTAATCCATATAGGCGACCGGGCGCTTCGGCACAGGTCTTGGCGACAAGCTCGTAAGGGATGCGATAACAAGACGGATGGCCGACCGGACCCGCGCGTGTGGCGATCAGAAACGCTGTTTCAATACCGGCACAATCCATGCGGGCGAGCATTTGATCGACCGGTACGCCATCGGATGTCGTTTGATCAACACCCATTTTGCCGACAAAAAAATCGTCCCGCCAACCGGGTCTGTGCCGGAGCGCTTCTGGCGTCCAGATATTTACCACAGCGTCGATGGCCTGATAGCCGTGTTCGGTCGTGTTGTCGGTCATGTCCTGCTAGCTTGGTTCCTCATCCATGGTCTTTTATCATAGACTGGCTCCACCATCATGCCTCCATGTTGCCACTCGTCATGAACCTGTCCGATGCCATCGAAATAAACGCGCTGCGACGCCCTGATTATCCGGCGATCGTTCAGCGCGACGGCAACATCATCACCTATCGGGAGTACGGGGTGTCCGTGCAGCGTTGGGCGGCGGTTCTGGCGGCGGATGGGATTCGGCCGGGTGATATAGTCGGCGTTAATTTGAAGGACACGAAGGATCATCTGGTCGCTCTTTACGCCATAGCGCGGTCGGGGGCAGCGATCCTCCCCATGGATTGGCGCTGGACTGCGGATGAAAAAGGCAGGATTGCGGGGTTTTTTGGCGCCCGCACGGTGCTTTCTGAGCCCGACGATCCGTTTCTGAACGTCTACGGGTCGTGGCACGCCGTGTCAGTGGGTCCTGCCTGGCAGCAACGGGTGCAGGGGATCGATCCGCACACAAATTTCCCGGCCGCCGAGAATCCCTCCCTAGTGCTAGCACTGTCGTCAGGGACAACCGGGATGCCAAAAGGGCCAATGATAACCCATCAGCAATTCCTCGCCCGGTTTCTGATCTACTTCGTCTCCATCGGGTTTTCTGAGCGCGACAAATATCTTTGTGCAACTCCGCTCTATTTCGGAGGATGCCGCGGGTATTCCATGTGTACCCTCTACGCCGGCGGGACTGTTCTGCTGCACCCGCCACCCTATGAACCATCCGACCTTCTCGCTTACGCCAACGCTCAGGGTGCTACACGACTGTTTCTGGTACCTACTCTCTTGCGTCGGCTTTTGTCACTTGTAGGCGGTTCGCCGGACGCGCCTTTATTCCGATCACTTGCACTGTTGTTTTCTACCGGCGCGGTTCTCCATGCTGAGGAACGTGATGAACTTATGCGACGGTTTTGCCCGCGTTACCTGAATTTCTATGGCTCAACCGATGGTGGCGGGTGTTCCGCCTTAATGTGGGACGACCCCGTCGCGGTTGCCGGAAGTGTTGGTCGGCCAGTCTTCGGCGCAACGCTCGATGTCGTGGATGCAGTAGATGCGCCGGTCCCCTCCGGCGAGGTCGGTCGGATCCGTTATCGTCACCCCGGCACCGCCAGCAGCTACTATAACGACGCCATTGCAAGCCAGGAGGTTTTCCGGGATGGCTGGTATTACCCGGGCGATCTCGGCTGGATCGATGAGGACGGTTATCTTTTTCTGGCGGGACGCGAAACTGACATGATCATTAGGGGCGGCGTCAACGTTTACCCAGCCGAAATCGAACACATTCTTTCTCTGCACCCTGGCGTGCATGAGACCGCTGTGCTCGGGCGACCATCGCATGATTTTGGCGAGGAAATAGCCGCTTTTGTGGTCTTGAGCGCCTCAGCAACCCCTGTTAGTGGCGATGAGTTGATCGATTACTGCCGCGGGCAGCTCGCATCGTACAAGGTGCCGCGGGACGTGATTACTGTCAACAAACTGCCAAAAAGTGGTGTCGGCAAAGTCCTGAAAACAGAGCTCGCCAAGCGTCTGGAACCGGTTTAACGAAGATCACATTGACCTTTCTGTTATAGCCTCCTGGTTATAGTCTAATAACTCAGTTAATTTCCCGACGATTTCTTTGACACATCACAGAACACCCCATCTTCCCCACTTGTTATACCGTTACAATTGGTCAAGCCTTATGCCGTGACAGGCCATCTCGCTCAACCGCTGCAACTACCCGCTCTCGAAGATCAATCGAATAAGGTTTTGGCATTCCTACTGGCCTCCTTTCCAGCCAGAATGGTGAATCACATCAGCTAAATAGTGTGAGTCCTCTTCTTGCACTTCAAGCTAATTCCATCCCGCTCTAATTTCTCACCGCCGCATACACCCAAGAAACGCGACCGGGAATGATCAGAAATTTGTCAAATTTAAAATGGATGCAAGGGTGTCAAACCTGTTGTTGTTCTCAGGCGGCTACGGCGATCTCAACCTTATTTAGTAAACAAACAGACATTTTCGACTGAATGCCAAGTGAAATAACAAAAAACTCTAAGCCTCTCCTGCTCTTAGGCGGCCGCACGGTTTGACTTTCTCGATCGGTGAAATTGGTGAAATCGGTGTGCCGCAAATCACGGCGTAGTTTCGCCTGACCAAACGGCGAGGTTTGCATCGTTCCGCCATGGGTGCGTAACATGACGCCGGGGAGCCAGCAAGTTTACGTTTCCTGAAACAAGATCGGCCGATCAGGGGCCGGCGACGCTTAACAGGGAATAGGCAGCAGATGTTCATTCTGGATGCATACGCGCAGGCGGCATCTATGCTGTTTCAGCCACTTCCGATGCTCGCCTTGTTGATGGGCGTGATCATCGCGATGATCGGTGGCGCCATTCCCGGCGGTTCCTTGCCCACGCTCATTATCCTGCTGGGTTTCGCTTATCACATCGATCCTGTGATCGGAATTGCCATCGTCGTCGGTGGTGCGGTAACCAATACCGCGGATTCGGTACCAGCCATCCTGTTGGGCGTACCCGGGGGGGCGACCGGGCAGGCGACCATCCTCGACGGCTATCCACTGTCGCGACGGGGTGAAGCGAGCCGCGCGCTTGCCGTTTCTTATTTGTCATCCCTCGTTGGCGGGCTGATCGGCGCCGTCGGGTTCTTCTTTTCCATCATGGTCGCGCGGGAGATTATCCTGCTATTCGGATCGCCGGAGTTCTTCATGTTGGCCATCCTCGGCATCACCATGGTCGCCATCGTTTCCAGCGGCGCATTTCTCAAAGGGCTGGTCGGCGCGTCGGTGGCCCTGGCACTGACCCTGATCGGATTCGACAATATCACCGGGACCCTGCGGTATACCTTCGATATCGAATATTTATGGGATGGCATCCCGTTGATTCCGGTGCTGGTGGGGCTATTCGCGCTGCCTGAAATGTTCAACCTAATGCTGTCGGGCAAGTCGGTTTCCGAACAAGCCGATGCCGCCATTAAGCGCACCAACTTCCAGTTCAAATATCTCAGCGCCGTAAAGGAAGTGTTCGAACATCGCTGGCTGGTATTTCGTACTTCGATCATCGGGCTGGTGGTGGGGCTAATGCCCGGGGTCGGTACGGTTGCTGCCCATTGGCTTGCTTATACCCATGCCTATCAATCTGAGAAGGGCGCCAAGGAAACCTTTGGCACAGGCGATATCCGCGGCGTGATCGCGCCCGATGCCGCCAATAATGCCATTGACGGCGGGCAGATCGTACCTACCCTGGCGGTGGGCATTCCCGGTTCGTCCCACCAGGCCATCTTGCTCGCCTTTCTTGTGTTGATGGGTTTCGTGCCAGGGCCTGAGATGCTTCAGACCAATCTTCATATCACCTTGCTTTTCGGCATCGGCATCGTGGTGGCCAATGTTATCGCCACGGGTCTCGCTTTTTATTGCACGCCATGGCTGGCGCGGATTTCCTTCATCCGACCCGGGGTGCTGGTGCCATGCGTCATCGTCGTGGTCACCCTGTCCGCGTTTCGGGCCAACATGTCGGTGATCGATCTCGCGATCATGGCGATATTCGGGTTGCTGGGCGTCTTCATGAAAATCTACGGATGGCCACGTCCACCGGTCATCATCGCCATCGTTCTGGGTCAACAGCTTAACCAGTATTTCTGGCTGTCGTTAAATGCCTTTGGCTGGCGCATGTTCGAGCGCCCCCAGATGCTGACCATCATGGCGATCTGCTTCGCCGTCGTATGGCTGGCGATCCGGGTCCAGCGATCGACGGCGGAAACCGTCGCAGCGAGTGTGCGCGATAATGCGTCCGAAACAGACCCAAAGGGCAAATAGCAGATAAAGGAGTGAGAATGGCTGCCGGCATGCCCAATACCCCTTCGCCGCCGAAACACATTGATAAGGCGTTTAAAGTGGAACTTGCCATTTGCCTATGTTTGGCAGCGGTCTTTGGCTGGATGTTCTATCGCTCCTATGAATGGGACATCGAAGCAGCTCTGTTTCCACGGCTGATTTCCAGCTTCGGGATAGTGTCGATCCTGGCTTATGTCAGCCAAATAACATTGCAAAACCTGAAGGGGCAGGACCTGAAGGGCGGTCGCATCCTCGATATTCCGTGGGCCAAGATTGGCGGTGATGCATGGGCGGTCAAGCGAACGGCCACGGGTGTCATTTGCTCGGTGTTGGCTTTCTGGCTAAGCATTTGGGTTTTCGGATTTCATATTGCGGCGCCCGTCTACCTCTATAGCCAGATGGTTATTTACGGTGGCGTCAGAAAATGGATTTCGGCGTTCAGCGGCGTGGTTTGTTTGCTTGTCATTATCCTGGTTTACGACCAGTTGGCGGAGACCACATGGAACGATCCGCTGTTTTTTGACTTTGTAAAATTTTTGTTTCAAGATTGATCGGTGAATAAGAAATAAAGAACGAAACAGGGAGATGATAAAATGAGGAGTAGCCTTTTCAGACTGAATATTCGAAATTGTAACCCCTTCGTGTTTATCCTGGCACTTGGCGGTGTGTTGGTATCATCACTGTGCAACCATGGAATTGCCCAGGACTGGGCGGGCAAGAAAGTGATGATATCCGTTGGCTATAAGCCCGGTGGCGGTGCCGACACCATGGCGCGCATGCTGGCGGTGCATTTGCCAAAATTCCTGCCCGGTAATCCGCGCATCACTGTTCAAAACAGGCCGGGTGGCGGCACCACGACTAACGCGAGGGACATGCTGCGGCGGCCCGCGGACGGCACCTATATTGGTCAGTTCGCCCAGACCCTGATGATCGCCGGCGTTCTCGGCCAGGCGCCAAAATGGTTCAACTGGAAAGACTATGGCTATCTGGGCATGGTCGACGGGGCCGGTGAACAGACTTTTACGGCGCTTTGCGCCCACACTGACAAGATCAAGAACCTCAAGGACTTCCTGGCTGGCGACAAATGGCGCTGGGGAGAGATTTCACCTGCCACTGGCTCCGGCAAGGAGTTGGTTTGGTTCTCCCAAACCAAAATGCCGATCCGCGCTTTCTACGGATATGGCGGTTCGGCCGAGGTTGCCGCGGCTTTCGAACGCGGAGAAATGGTCGTCACCTCGCGCTGTAACGAGGTATTCGCCAACCGGTATCCTCATTGGTTCAAGGAAAACAAGGTGGTGCCGCTGTTCGGCTGGGGCGAGCTGAATCCCGACAAGCATTTACCTCCCAATAACCCATTGTCCAACGGTATCCGCGAGGGCAAGTGGCCGTGGTTTGGCGATATGCACAAGACCGTGCCCCATCTAGCCTCCAAGGATCAGTGGGAGGCCTTCGACGCCATGACCGCTTTGGAGGGCACCCATGTGTGGTCACTACCACCCGGCGTACCATCCAAGATTCAGAATGCCATGCAAAAGGCGTTCCTCGACACAGTGAATTCCAAAGCGTATCGGGCCGATTTGACCAAGCGCGGCCGCAAGGTGGCGCCGTTGAGCGGTCCCGCTACCATAAAGCGGGTCCAGGCTATCCAGGATCTGAGCGCATCGGGAAAGAAAGTGCTGATCGAGGTTTTCAAGCACAAAAAAAAGCGCAAGAAAAAGAAGGGCAAGAAAAAGAAGAAGCAATCGTAGAACACGACCGGTCGTTCTCGGGAGCTCCATGACGAGGTGATGCCCAGGTGCCGGCGTCTCGCCACCTTTGGTACTCGCATGATGCAAATTTAGCCGCCTGGAGCCCCCAGTTGGTTCTGGGGCATAAGTATGCAGATGCATACGGAGAAAGAAAATGCGTTGGTTATCAAGACCCGAATGGGTCAAGGAGTGTAGGTGATGGCGAGAGCGTATAATCGAATTTCGGCTGATTCCCACATCGAAGTACCGCCCAATATTTGGTCGAAGGATGTTCCAGAACCGTTTAAGGATATGGCGCCCCGGCACATCACGCTGCCCAATGGCGGTGACGGTTTCATCATTGAAGGGGGTATTTACCAGGGCGGTAGCAATTTGTACGCCGGGAAGACGCCGGAGGAATACAATCCCATCGGCCTCAAATGGATCGACATGGCGGGCACCGGAGATGGAAATCAGCGCTTAAAAGAAATGGATATGGACGACGTCGACGCGGAAGTTTTGTACCCCGGGGTCGGCGGGGTCCTCAACATTACCAAAGGTATCCGCAATGATGATGCGTATCACGCCCTGATCAGGACGTATAATCGCTGGCTGGTGGAGGAATATTGCGCGCCGGACCCGGACCGCCTTATCGGTGTGTGCTGCATTCCGTCGCGCGGCCTGGATCAGGCCGTGGAAGAATTGGAGTATGCGGCAAAAGCCGGCTTAAAGATCGTTGCGCTGTCGCAATTCCCGAGCGGCAAGGAATATCCGACACTGGAAGATGACCGCTTTTGGGCGGCGGCGCTTGATCTGAACATGCCGGTAACGGTGCATGTCAATTTCCCCACCCCGAAGGGCAAAGCATTCGAGTATCCGCACCTGCCGCCAACTCACCTGCAACCGCCCGATTACGTGACCCGGCTGGCACGGTACGGTATCCGTGGGGCACTGACGGTTGTTCAAATGGTTATGAGCGGCCTGTTCGACCGATTTTCAAAGCTTGAGCTCTACTTTGCTGAGAGTCAGGTTGGCTGGGTACCCATTTACCTGGAGCAGATGGACCACAATTACAACCGCCACCGCCATTGGGCGGAAGAGATATACCAGATGAAGCCGTTGGGGAGACCGCCCAGCGAATACATCAAACAGCATATCCTGTGGGGCTTTTTTGACGACCCCGTCGGTATTAAGCTGCGCCATGAAATTGGCGTCGATAAAATCATTTGGGGTGGCGATTTTCCCCATGTTGAATCTGACTGGCCCAATTCCGGGGAAGCCTTGGCCAAACAATTCGATGGCGTACCCGAAAATGAACAAGCCTTGATGGTGGCTGGCAACGCCGCCCGTTTTATGCATCTGGATTGAGCTGATCGCCGAAACAGGGACTAATGAAGGATCGAGTGATTACAGTTGCCACCGGTCCGCTACCCCTGGGCCGAAACCAGGGATACGCTCTCGACCATGGAACAGGCGGGTGAACACGATCCCTTCGAAGGCATCCATTTAATGCTGGCAAGTCCCGTCGACAACGGACCTACCCTGCCCACCATCGCCTGGCATTCGCAAAAATTGGAGGCAGGAGAGAAGACGCTGTCGCATCGGCATAACAGCACCACATTCTATTTCGCCTTTGAGGGCGCCGGCGCCATCGTAATCGAAGGAGAGCGGCTCACTTGGAATACGGGCGATGTATTTGCCGTGCCGGCCTGGAAATGGCACCACCACGAGAACGGTGGCAAGGCGGAGTCAATATTGTTTTCAATCGACGATTGGCCGGCAATGACAAAACTGGGCTTTTATCAATTAGAGGAAGGCGCCGCATAAAAGTCGGCACCAGCCAATCGGGAGGAAAGTTCATGGCCAATCCCAAGTTTCGTCTTGGTTTTCGGGAACCGGATATAGACACAAACCGCCCGTTCACCGACGGTACTGTGACCATCGAAGGTTTCGATCTGGAATGCAGCGATTTCAAGGGACCGGAGCATGTAGATGCGTGGGATGCGAGCTTCGGCGGCCTGATGTCCACCAAGGGCAAGGGAGAACATCCTTATGTCTCAATCCCTGCCTATCCTAACCGCAAGTTCCGGCTGGCTTATATTTTTACGCGCACCGATGCCGGCATCGTCCAGCCCAAGGATTTGGAAGGCAAGCGGGTCGCCATTTTCGACTGGCATAACACGGCGGCGATCTGGTCACGGGGGGCCTTAAAACATCATTACGATGTTGATTTTTCCACCATCACCTGGTGTCTGCCTGGCACGGAAGCGCGGCGCTGGGCCCCGGATATCTCGGTGGAGCCGCTGGGCCTCGCTTCTAGTCGCCGGGATGAGGCTCTCGATGAAAAATTGCTTACCGGTGAAATCGACGCCGTGCTCGGACCCAATGTCCTGCCATCGGTTAGCCGCAAGGATCCCCGCACACGGCGTCTGTTTCCCGATTACCGTACTGAAGAGCAGAGCTATTTCAAAGACACGGGTATCTTTCCCATCAGCCACGTGGTCAGTTTGAACCAGGAATTCGTGGATAAGTATCCGCACGCGCCGGTAGCTCTTTTGGAAGCTTATCGCCGCGCGCGGGATATCGCGTTCGATCGTATCTATGGGATGGATCCAGAGATTGTCACTATCTCCTGGGCCGCGGCTATGATGGACGAGCAGCGGGCCGTAATGGGAGAGAATTACTGGCCGTATAACGTGGGTGATAACGCCCGATCGTTGCAAGCAATGATGGAATTTGCCCATGAATTCGGCGTCTCGCCCAGCCGGCTTGATTACAAGGATCTTTTCGACCCGGATGCGATGGCGCTTGCCGGGCAGTAAGGCGTTGAGCGGACAATTGTCCGGAAGTCAGACTATATAGTTTCCGATTTTGGTAGAAACAGTATGGCAGATGCTTCATTGATGACCCGGTCGGCCGACGGTTCCACAGCGGAACCCGTCGCCGGACCCGACGGCAACGGCAAGCTGGCGATGCGGCTTTCGGGTCTCATGAAAATATACCCGGGAAACACCCAGCCAGCGGTGGACAATTTGTCACTCGATGTCCACGACGGCGAAATCGTCACCCTGTTGGGACCTTCCGGCTGCGGTAAAACCACGACATTGCGCATGGCGGCGGGCCTGGAGGTCCCTGACGAGGGCGATATATATTACGGCGATACGGCAGTAGTGATGAGTTCCAGCGGGCTATGTCTGCCGCCCAACAAGCGTGATATGGGCATCGTCTTTCAATCCTACGCCATCTGGCCCCATATGACGGTGGCCGAAAACGTGGCGTTTCCGCTTAAATCACGCAAATACCCACGCGCCCAGATCAAGGACCGCGTGGCACATGCGTTGGAACTGGTCGGGATGGCTGGCTATGAAGATCGTCCCGGCCCCTTGCTGAGCGGCGGCCAGCAGCAGCGCGTGGCCTTTGCCCGGGCGCTAATCACCGAACCCCGCGTGCTTTTGCTGGACGAACCGTTCAGCAATCTCGATGCAAAACTGCGCGAGCGGATGCGAATTAGAGTCAAGCGTCTGCAACAGGAGCTGAACATCGCTTTTCTGTTCGTAACCCATGATCAAGTCGAAGCCCTTAGCCTTTCAACCCGCATCGCCTTGATGAATTCGGGAATCGTCCAGCAGCAGGGTAGTCCGCGCTTGCTATATGAAAATCCGGCCAACGAATTCGTACGGGATTTCATCGGTAAGACCCTGTTGTTGAGGGGCCGCGTTTCGGCGGGCGATGGGTCTGGCAGGATAGCCATCACCCTGGATGGGGCGAGCGATTGCCTAGTTTATGGGCAAACCTATGAAACGGGCGGAATTCCCGATGGCGCCGAGGTGTTCATCGGTGTCCGCCCCGAAGACGTGGACGTTATGCAGGCCGACGGGCCCAAGGTCCCGCCGGGGATGCTCGCAGGTACTCTTGATGCGGCATTGTTCGTCGGTGAACGCATCGAATATCAGGTCATCGTCGAAGGCCAGGGGATGATCGATATTTACGGCGAACGCCACCAGCCCATCGAGGAGGGCGCCAAGGTTTGGCTGAAATTAAGGGCCGAGGGACACACCGCTTGGCGGTCGGACACGTCCCATGACCTGGAAGAAAATCTTTAACCGAACTTCACTTTCGTGCTCGCCGCCGGGGCCACGGCAAATATCATCTTGCTGGCGTCGCGTGATACGCTAACGCTGTCGCTGATGGCGCTGGAACTGTCCACTGTTGGCGGCAGCAACCGGGAAGCGACCAGCATCGTCAGTATCTTCATCCTGCTCTTGACCGTCGTTGTCGCCATCCTGGTCAGGGCCTGCGGTGTACGTTTTGGTGTCCGTCACGAAATGACTGCTGCACCTACCACCGCTCCGCCCTAAGATGATTATTTCTCGAAGAGCGCCAATACCATGGATATCTGTGAAGAAGACCTTGTTTGACAAAATTCGATCAATTATCATCCGTTGAATGCAGTCTTGAGACGTTGTGCGGCGAGGAATCGATAGTCTTCATTCACCTAATAATGAAACGAAAATAATTCCGGGAGGTAAGCCATGAGTGAATCCACTGTTACGACACTAGATCCGAAGGTGGAGGCGCTTCATGCGCGCCTCGCGGAAAATTCGCTTGGTGGCCACTGGCAGACCCGGCAGCGCAACCCGAATCCCAAGCTGGTCTCCCACCTATGGCCGTGGGAAACGATCTATTCCTGTCTTTTGGAATCGGGTGAGGTTATCAAGCTCGGGCGTATCGACGAAGCGGCCAAGAGACGAACCGTCAATCTGGTCAATCCAACGATCACCGATCTGAAGTGCACGTCGCGCACCATACAGATGTCAGTTCAGCTGGTGAAGCCCGGTGAAATGGCAGAATGCCACCGCCATATGGCCGGGGCACTGAGATTCGTGGTTGAGAGCGACGGTACCGGATACACCAACGTCGAAGGCGAACAGATGATAATGGAGCCCGGCGATCTGGTGCTGACACCGCACTGGACCTGGCATGATCATCACAATATTGGCAACAATCCTTTGGTTTGGCTCGATGTTCTCGATGTGCAATTGGCGAGTCACCTGGATGCCAATATCCATGAAAACTATCAGGATGCGAAGGATACACAGGGTAATTATTTTGGCAACGCGTCGCAAGCAATCATCCATACGGACGGCTATTGTCGCGAGCGCTTCGGACCGTTGCGCCGCCCCACTGGTGATATTGACACCCGTTTTTTACCCTATACCTACAAATGGGCCGATACCCTGGCCACGTTGAAGGCCATGGACGCGGCGGGCGAGCACGACGCCTACGACGGCGTTATGTTGGATTATGTAAATCCGCTGACCGGCGGGCCGACCATGCCGACCATCCATTGCCGGGTGCAGCTTCTGGCACCGGGTGAGGAAACCCGGCCGCACCGTCACACCAGCTCGACCATTTACCATGTGATCGAGGGCGAGGGCGGGACTGTGTCAGGACCCGAACTGTCTGGCGGCAATGACATGGGCTGGGTTCAACGGGATTGCTTCTTTGTTCCGTCGATGGATTGGCATAACCATCGCAACACATCTAAAAGCGATCCGGCTATCCTGTTTTCGGTAAGCGACCGGCCGGTTCTGCAAAGTTTTGGGCTCTATATTGAAGAACAAGCATAAGAATCGTGGCCTGCGGCCATGAAGGCCGGGGCCTAATACAGGAAGGAAAGGAAACCAATATGGCCGACACCAAAATGACAGACATATTCAAAGGAATGTTGACACCCATACCGGCGGTATTCGACGGCAAGGGCGAACCGGACCTTCCGATGATGGAACGTCTTACGGATTTTTACATCAATGCCGGATCGATGGGCTTCTTTGTGCTCGGGTCACAGGGACAGGGTCCTGCCTGCAGTATCGAGCAACGCAAGGCGATCGCGGAAACCGTTGTGAAGCATATAGGCGGCCGTGTTCCGTCGATCGTGCAGGTCGGTGCGGTGGATCCTTATACCAGCATCGAACTCGCGGCCCATGCGAAGGATATCGGCGCGACCGCGATTGGTGTCGTCGGACCGTATTACTATTCCGACCGCTCGGAATGGGAGTTAATCGAACAGCACAAACAAGTTGATGCGGCTGCTGACTTGCCCATGCTGCTCTACAACAACCCGGAATATTCGGGTTACCCGACGCCTCCGGCGATGATGACGAAGCTGCGGGAAGCAATACCCAACGTGTTTGGTTCGAAGTTGGCCGCCGGGAGTATTGGGCAGGCGATGACCTACCGACGGGTGATGGGTGAGGATTTTGTCATCTTTGTGCCGATCACGCAGATGCTGCCGGGAATGCTCGTAGGCGTTAATGGATCGATCGCGTCCGGCGCACCAGTGACAGTGCCAGAGGCAGGTGTGCAGCTGGTCCAGGCAATTTGGGACAAGGATTTTCTCCGGGCGCAGCAGATTCAGGTGTTGTTGCTTGAACATGGCGACAAGATAGCGCCGTTGCGCAATTATGGACGGAGGACAACCTTGGAAGGTCTACGTTTCCGCGGTCTTGACATCAAGGAATATCCGCGTTGGAAGACCAAGGAAATGACAGCGGAGCATCTCAAATTTTATGAGCAATGCATCAAGGGGCTGTTGGATAAGTTAGCGCAGCTGACGCCAACCGCTGTGGCAGCTGAGTAGGGAGTTCGATCAATTTGGGCCGGCGCGACCGATTGGTTCGCGCCGGCCATCGAGCTCACTCAGTCAAGTACGAATAGAAAGGATTTCAACGCACAAGCGCCAGAATATGGGCACAGTGCAATTGCGGGCCGAGCACACAAAAGCAAATTATCGGAAAAAAGACCCGATAAACCTCGTCCGCCGATAATTTCCAATTCAGGGAGACATTATCATGAGGCCAAAAAAGAGCGATCATACGAACGATGCTGGTACAAAAGGCGCGTACCGCAGGTTTCTCGTATCGGGCAAGTTCTGTGCCCTTGCTGTAACCTGTTGGCTGGCGACGGTGACGATTGCCGTGCCGCAAACCGGGGAATCTTTTCAAAAGGAATGGACCAACCTGGTTACGGCGGCCAAGGCTGAGGGGGAGTTGGTGATCAGCACCGGTGCCCTTCCCGAATACCAACCTCTTTTTGATGCCTTTACCAAGAAATTCGGCATTTCCATCCAGACAGACGGAGGATCCGGTTCTTCGCGGGCCACCCGCATCCTCGCCGAACGCAAAGCGGGCCGGTTCACGGTCGATGTTGGGCTGATGAGCGTTGCCGCCAATACGCGGCGCATGGAGCGGGCTGATGCGCTGGAGCAGCTTGCGCCCCTGCTGATTCATCCTGACATCACCAACAAGTCAAAATGGTACAAGAACCGGCATTGGTATGTGGACCGCAAGGGGACCGGCAAAATCTTTGTCTATTCGGCGCGTGCCAACAACACATGGCGGTTCTGGTACAACACGGACAAGCTGAGCGAAAAGGACGTCGCTTCCTTAAAAACGCCATGGGATTTTCTGAAGCCCAAGTGGAAAGGCAAGATGGCGGACCGAGCGTGGAGCGACCCCGGACGGCTTGGCGGCATGCTGACCATGTATTTTGCGGCCGATGCCGGCCCTGACTGGATCAAAAAGTACTTCACGGAGATGGATGTGACCTTCACCGGCGATTCCCGGCTCGAGGAAAGCTGGCTGATCCGTGGCAGCAGGCCGCTTAAATGGGATGAGGGCGATATTGGTGAGATGCTTCGCAAATTCGGCGACAAGTTTCCCGTCAAGTCGGTCGAATTGGTGAGACAGCAGGGCAGGCTGGAGGCGCGCGGATCGGAGTGCTGCATCACTATTCTGACCAAGGCGCCCCATCCCAACGCGGGAAAGCTTTTCGTCAACTGGTTCCTGACCAAGGAAGTCCAGACCATGACGCACATGTCAAAGCCGCCACGGCGCTACACGTCGCTGCGCATCGACAATGTGCCGCCGGGCAATACCGACAACGCCCACCGGCGGCTTCCCGGCAAAGAATATTACTTCCGCGATTTCGACAAACAGTATCGGAAGAAGGTGAAGGCAGCCCGCAAGTTCATCACGGCGAATTATCGGGGACCCAAGAAGCTCGACGATGTGCACTCCGGGAAAGTTGTGAAAACCAAGCGCAAGGGTCGCCGTGTGACCATTCTTTACAACGGCAAGAAAGTCACCGCCAAGCTCTCGAGCAAAAGGACCAAGGTCACCGTCAACGGCAAAGCATCCAAGCGAAAATCCGTCCTGGTGGGAATGACCTGCACCTTCACTTACCCGGGTCCCGGTAAGACAGCCAAGAAGGTGGATTGCAAATAGCAATCCACCTCCATAAAACGCCATCTCCGGATGCTACCGGAATTTGGGGAATTGACGAACGGTAACCTCTGACTAACAGGGGAAGAGGAAAGACTATGGAGCTTAAATACGGCCTGATCAGCGCCGACTCTCATGCCGCCTTCGATAGGGACGACTTCACGTCGCGCATGTCGACAAAAAAATGGGGCGATAAGGTTCCCCAAGTCATCGAGTTCGAAAAAGACGGGGAACTGCTCGAAGGCTGGAGCCTTTACGGCACGAAACCTGGAGTAAAAAAGGGTTTTCAGGCCACGGTCTGTAACTGCCCGGCGCTCATGGGCGACCCCTTCCCCCACTGGCCGAAACGGTGGGAAGAAGTTCCCAAACTTGCCTACGATCCGGCGGAAAGGCTCAAAGCGCTCGATATCGACCGGGTCGACGCCGAGGTGCTGTTTCCCAACCCGCCCGGTGGAACCTATTACCAGTTCGGTGATGCCGAATTCGAACTGGAAACGTTGCAGGCGTACAACGACATTCTCGCCGACTGGACCAAAATCAGCGACCGCTATCTGCCGCTGATCAGTATTCCCTATCTTCAGCCGCCCAAGGTAATCGCCCAGGAAATCCAGCGATCTGTAGAAAACGGACATCGTGGCATCAACCTGGCGGGTAAGACGCCCGAAGGGCTTCCCCATCTCGCCGATCCCCATTGGTATCCGCTATGGGAGGTTTGCTCATCGCTTAAGGTGCCGATACATTTTCACGGATCGGCGGGAATAGGCGTCGGCGAAACGGCGAAATCCTGGGACGGATACACTGAGCGCCAGGCCCATTCAGCCTCGACCAGCACATCCGCCACGACGCCCGCTCATCTGGTGCCGCAATTGATATTCACTGGTGTGACGGAGCGCTTCCCCGATCTCATGATTGTCTTCGCAGAGGCCGGGATCGGTGGCCTGAATTACCTGATTAACAGCTGTGATCATGTCTGGGAATCTCACCATTTGTGGACCGAAGGCCTTCACACACGTCCCAGCGAAATCATCAATCGCCAGATGTATGTGAATTTCTGGTTCGAGGAGGAAGGCATCAAGCTACGTCACAATATCGGCATCAACAACATCATGTGGGAGGCCGATTTTCCCCACGTCGCTTCTTACTATCCTGGTTCATGGGATTCCATAGAACGCGTCCTCGATGGCGTGCCGGAGGACGAGCGGCGGAAGCTACTCTTTGAGAACGCGATCAGGGTCTACCAAATCGACGTGGACACAATTGCGGCATAGGGACCCGGGAGTAATTTTCATGGCCAGTGGATTTATCAGCGTAGACGACCATGTGCAGGAGCCGCCGCATCTTTGGACATCGCGGTTGTCCAAAGACAAATGGGGCAACCGGATCCCGCATATCGAGCGAACCGGAGATGTTGGGGAACACTGGGTTGCGAACGGCCAGGTCCTGAATGGCGGCAGTGTCGCCAATGTCGGCGCTCTCATGGCCGACCGTAACGAGTTACCCAAATTTTGGGATGAGGTGCCCGAGGCGGCCTATGTGCCGGAACGCAGGCTGCAAGCGATGGATACGGCGGGTGTGGACTACACCGTGCTCTATCCCACTGTAGCTGGTATGGCCGGAGAGGCGTTCGGGTCGTTTGATGATCCCAAACTCGAGATAGCCTGCGTTCAAGCCTATAACGACTGGCTGATCGAAGAGTGGGCGGCCGTCAGCGATCGTTTTATCCCTCAGTGCATTGTTCCTATCTCCTCGCCGGAGGCCACGGTTGCCGAGATCCGTCGCGCGGTCGCCAAGGGGCACAAGGGCGTGGTTTTCCCCGCTCTTCCCATGGATCTCGCCGAGGTGCCGCATGTCGCAGAACCGATCTATGATCCGGTTTGGGCGGTGTGTGAAGAACTCGGTGTGCCGCTTTGTTTGCATGCAGGCTCGTCACCGACCTTGCAGTACGAACGCTATCTCGATCTAGCCCCCAAATTGGCGACAGCGTTGAGCACCGTCGCGAAACCGGTCGCTAGCGTCTATGTACTTGGACTGTACCTATTTTCACGCATCCTGCTGCGCCACCCAAACCTTAAGGTGGTGCTAGCGGAAAGCGCATTGAGCTGGGGATTGTTGTTCCTCGAATGGGCTGATCATCAGGCGGACCACGACGGACTAGCCAAAGAAGGGTACGACCTCACACCATCGCAAATGTTCCACCGTCAATGTTACTTTACCAGCTGGTTCGACGAAATCGCGCCCTTTGCGGACTACATTCATACGGAAAACATCCTTTGGTCGAGTAATTTTCCCCTGGCGACATCAACTTGGCCGGGCACGCAAAAGACTATCGAGCGCTGTGTTCAAGGGCTGTCGGAGCAAGGGCGCGAGCAGGTGCTGTGGAGCAACGCCGCCGCCCTTTACCGGATCTGATAAAGGTGGCCGTGGCGCAGATCTGAACAGTTCATCCCATGACCAGCGGAATTGTGGAAGAGTTGTCCACCACCAGATTAGCCAAGCGCTCCAAAGGCTATCTGATCATGGCGGCGGTTCTTTTGACGCTAGGCTTCCTGCTGATCTGGCCGGTCCTGCTTATCCTGATCAACAGCTTTAACATCGCCATTGATTGGTTCGTTGAGCCTCATGAATGGGGAATTGAACACTGGGTCGTAGCCTTTACGGAACCTGACCTGCTAGTCACACTTTGGAATTCCCTGCTTATTTGGGGATGGACGGCGCTCATTAGTTTTCCGGTCGGCGTCACGATCGCCTGGATTTTGGCCCGTACTCGGATTCCGCACAGCCGTCACCTCGAGTTCCTGTTTTGGGTCGCCTACATGGTGCCGGCGTTACCGGTGACCATCGCGTGGATAAATCTGCTCGATCCCCATATCGGCTTTATAAATACGCTTCTCGTGCAACTCCCCTTTATCGATGAAGGGCCCTTCAACATTTTCAGCGTCGAAGGAATTGTATGGGCCAATCTGATGGGCAATGGAATCGTTCTGAAGGTAATGCTGCTTACGCCGGCCTTTCGCAATATGGATGCATCCCTAGAGGAAGCCGCCCGCGCCAGTGGCGCCGGTAATCTTCGAACGGCCATTAAAATTACGTTGCCGCTTATGGTGTCGCCTATGATCCTGGTGTTCGCGCTCCAGCTTCTTCGGGTTTTCCAGTCCTTTGAAACGGAATATCTTTTAGGAGAGCCGTTCGGCTTCTACGTGTATTCCACCAAAATCTATGCGTTGGTGCGGACAGAAATTCCCAATTACGGCGAAGCGGCTGCGCTCGCCAGCGTTACCATGTGTATTA
>Ga0315338_1002506_pt1 | contig 18035 bp, 13 predicted proteins | sample ASW8metaG_FD_204518 | JGI IMG/M metagenome (GOLD analysis project Ga0315338, IMG submission 204518) | Ammonia-oxidizing marine archaeal communities from Monterey Bay, California, United States - ASW #8 | ecosystem: Environmental > Aquatic > Marine > Coastal | place: USA: California | collected... | reverse complement strand
TTAACCTTTACGATTACCCACTGCTGGTATTTCCACTTTTTCAATGTGCATGGCCTGCCCAGACTCACAACGTGTGCCTGCCGACTTGATGGGCTCTGGTTCAATCGCATGGACCCCAAAAGGCATGGACTGCGCTTCGATCACGAGCGGTACACGACCAAAGGATATGGCAGTGAGAATTGTATCTTTCCCATTGAACGGGGCTAATTCAACTCGAGAGGATAAACTCCGCGAGAAGATCATTGAATTTGTCGGCGTTTTCCAAAAATGCGAAGTGATAACCGCCTTCGGACTGCTCAAAAATCACCAGTCGTGAGCCGGGGATCTGCTCGTGAATCCACACTTGGCTCCGCCAGGGTACCACGCTCGCCTTACCGGCAATCACCAGGGTGGGGATCTGGATATGGGGGATCAGATCGCGCTAATCGTGCAGAGCACCGTTGAATAGCAAATGGGCCGCATGACGGCGGGGGAACTTGAGGTTCTCCGCGACAATCCACTCCTGATTTGCCGCCCGAAACGAGTCGCTAAACATCTTCCCAATCATCTTCCGCGTAAAGTTCATCGCATCCGGCCCCTGCAGCGCGGTACAGATTTTGACCAACTGCGGCCAGGGGAAGATCATCCCAGCTTGCTTTTTGGATTCGGCCGATTCCGTATCTCTCAGCGTTTGTGCCGCTCCAACGGAAGACTTATCCCCTGCGGGTCGAATTGATTCCCTGCCACAGTCTCAGTGACCACCGAGCGTCGGCAGGATATACTTTTCGACCGCGATCGCAAACCCTTCCTCTTCGTTCGAAGCCGTGATCACATCCGCTTCGCTTTGAACTTCTGGGCTGGACTGCCCCATCGCGATAGAGAGTCCCGCAGGCCGGAACATATCGACATCCGTGGGCATATCGCCGATGGTGGCAATCTCCTGCGGAGAAATATCGAGCCTCTTGGAAAGCGTCTCCACGACCCCTCCCTTGTTCGCCCGGGGATTGGTTACATCGAGGTAATAGGGTTGGGAACGTGAGGCCGCAGCATGGGACCCCAGCGCGGCGCGGCAATCGCTTGCGCACTTTTCGACGGCGGCATAGTCATCCGAGACACCGACGATCTTCACCGCGTGGCCCAACGCCTCGTCGAAATCCGCAACCACCTGCGGACGGAATCCGACCGTTTTTGCCTCCCGATCTACATGCGGTCCGTGCGCGCTCAAAGAGAACCAGTGCGCGTCGGTATAGACCCAGGCATCGAGGCCGTGCTCGGCAATCAGTCGGGCCGCCTCCCGCGCGGCTTGCTCGGGAATGGGCAATTTCTCGATCACGCTAAAATCAGGCTTGAAGAGGACCCCCCCGTTGAAACCGGCAAGCGGTTCGTCAATTTCCAACTCCTGGATCAGTGTGGCCATCCCCTTAGGCGGTCGACCACTCGTCATGGTGAAGCGACCGCCGGCCGCGCGGAGGGCTGTGACCGCTTGCTTGGACCGCTCGGTAAGCAATTTATCCTTCGTCACCAACGTGCCGTCCACATCAGCAATCAGCAGCGAGATTTTTTTTGAGGGGCTGTGGCCATCCTTCATCGGGATTCTCCTTGAAAATGGTACGCCGCGGAATGAATTACAATTGCTCCAGCGTGCGGAACCTGGCCTGCCACTCGGGCGACTGGACCGAAACGTCACTGTCATCCTCGACTTCTTGGCGTAGTGCCACAAGCTCCCTGCGCACCTGTTCAATTTGCTCGGCGTACTCGGGGTCGCCGTAGAGGTTGACCAGTTCGTCGGGATCGTTCTGCAGGTCGTAGAATTCCCACTCGTCGAACTGATAAAAGTGCATCAGCTTGTAGCGATCGGTCCGAATCCCGTAGTGGCGAGGCACCATGTGGACGCTCGGATACTCGTAGTAGTGGTAGTAAATGTTGTCCCGCCAATCCGCAGGCACTTCACCGGCAAGCAGCGGCACAAGCGACCTTCCCTGCATCTCCGGGCCGGGATCGCACGCAGCGGCCTCTAAAAACGTTTCGGCATAGTCGAGATTTTGTACCATCTGCGCGTTCCGGGAGCCGGGCGCGGTCACACCGGGCCACTTAATGATGAGCGGCATTTTCAAGGACTCTTCATACATCCACCGCTTGTCGTACCACCCATGGTCACCGATATAAAAACCCTGATCGGAGCTGTAAACGACAATCGTATTCTCCTCCAATCCCAGCTCTTTTAGCGTGGACATCAGTTCTCCGACGCTGTCATCCACACCCCGCACGCAGCGAAGATAGTTTTTGGCGTACCGCTGGTACTTCCAGCGGACCAGATCCTTGCCGGCGAGTTTCGCCGCATGGAACGCCGCATCATCCGCCTTATAAGCGGCCCTCCATCGCTTTTTCTGCTCAGGAGTCATCCGCCAGAGGTTGTCGCGCGCCGAGCGATCTTGCCGTTGCTGGATCGCATCCCCGTCAAACTCGGCCGTTAAGTCGACAAACAGGTCGTAATGCAAGTCCATGTGCCGATCGATCTCCATCTCCTGATGCCGGGCGGGTGGTGCATTATCCTCCCATCGGTCAAAAAGCGTTTCCGGCTCTGGAAGGGACATGTCATCGTAAAGCGCAATGTGTTCAAAAGCCGGCATCCAGTTACGGTGGGGCGCTTTGTGTTGACACATCAGCAGAAACGGCCGGTCGGGATCACGCCCTTCTTTAAGCCAATTGATCGCCAGTTCGGTCACGACCTGTGTGCAATGCCCCTTGATGACCTTTTTGCCCTCTGGCGTAATGAACTCCGGATTGTAATACGCGCCCTGCCCGGGAAGGACCATCCAGGTGTTAAAACCCTGCGGAGTACTTTTAAGATGCCACTTGCCGAACAGGGCGGTCTGATAACCGCACTCCTGCAACAACTTTGGAAAGGTTGTCTGGTCCGCGTCAAAGCGATTCCCATTATTCATAAAGCCATTTTTGTGGCTGTGTTTGCCGGTAAGAATCACCGCCCGGCTAGGGCCGCAGATCGAATTGGTGCAGAAGCTGTTTTCAAAGAGCATCCCCTCACTTGCGAGCCGATCGATATTGGGAGTCGGGTCGACCGATTTATAGAGTCCGTCATATGCCCCAATCGCGTGTGTTGCATGATCATCGGAAAAGATGAACAAAATATTTGGGCGACCACTCCCGCTTCTCTCATCCTCCTCACCAACGGCAACGTGCGTACCGGCACATGATACCAAAGCGGTGATCAGGAAGAGGATGTGATGTTTTGCAACACGGGGCTCTTGTTTTGATCGCATTGCCGTTCGCCTTTCGAATCTTTTCGTAGTTGCCTTTTGTGGTCACCGTAGCGAGAGTTGATTCTGCACCCGCTTCACCCCTGCCTCATGCGCCTCCTTACGCTTGGTGAGCCGCCGCACGATTTCGGGATGTGTAGAGGCGATGTCATACTTTTCGGAGGGATCGTGTTCGAGATTATAGAGCAGCGGCGGATCGTGCGCAGTGGGCTCCTTCTGTCCCACAAATTCGGTTTTCGTTTTATAATGCGCTTTATAGGGCCCCTCTCGGACGGCGAACACCTCGTCACCATAGTAATAGATCATATCGTCGCGCGGGCTCGGCTTCTTCCGGAGCAGTACACCCGAAAGATCGACACCATCGATCGTGCGATCGGATGGCACTTTCGCACCGCTGAGTGCCGCAATGGTAGGCAACAGATCGAGCGTACTTCCAATGTCCATCACAACGGCCGGCCGAATTCGTTCGGGCCACCAGAAAACGGTCGGCTCACGCATCCCACCTTCCCAGGTGCTCCCCTTGCCATCGCGCAACAGTCCTTCCGAGCCTCCCTGGACCTTGTACATGTGCCAGGGGCCATTGTCGGACGTAAAGACCACAAGTGTGTTTTCCGCGAGTCCCTCCTCCCGTAGTGCATCGAGAATCTGACCGGTCGAAGCGTCGATTTCTTCGATCACATCACCGTAGAGCCCACGACGGCTAACATCCTCAAACGGCTCGGAAACAAACAGCGGCACATGGGGAAGATTGTGCGCCAGGTAGATAAAGAAGGGGCGATCGTGGTTTTCGCGAATGTGCTTGATCGTTTCTTGTGTATACCGCTCAGTAATCGTGGTCTGGTCGGCGGGCCGCTCGACAATCTTTTCTCCCCGCATCAGCGGGACATTCCAGTATTCACTCTTCGGATCTGCAAACTGCTCTTTCCAGGGTGGGGCATCTTTTGCGGTATCCATATCGTTGGAGTAGGGGATCCCGAAATAGGTGTCGTACCCGTGGCTGGTGGGCAGAAACTGCGGAAGGTGGCCGAGATGCCACTTTCCGATCGCGTGGGTTGCGTAGCCGTTGGCTTGCAGCATTTTGCCAATCGTGATCTCCCTCGGGGGCAGCCCGCCTTTTGAATCGGGGAACAGCACGCGATAGCCAAAGCCGCACATGCCGCTGCGAACCGGGTAGCGTCCGGTCTGTAATCCTGCGCGACTCGGCGTGCAGACTGACGCGGCGGCATAAAACTGCGTCCACCTCTGGCCTTCGCTGGCCATCTGATCGAGTCGGGGCGTCCGGATCGTCGGATGGCCAAAACACCCAAGATCGCCATACCCGAGATCGTCGCAGAAGATCACGATGACGTTAGGCCCCGGAGCGTCCGCAGTCGCCAAGCCGGGGACCAACAAAAGGAGAATAGAAAGTAGGCAAATCCGCATGATGCTCTCTCACACACTGCAACGACCCAACATTGGCCACAAAGGCCGATGCCTTAAATGGCCACCCCCATAGTATCGCCACAAAATGCTCTGATGCAACCTTTGCGGATTTCCCAGCGTTCACAACCAGCGTTCATAAAAAAGTGTCGCGGCAAACCGTGGACGATGGGCTACCCGGAGGCTTTCCAGCGTGATCGGACAGATTATCCGCGAGAAGCTGAAGCCAAAGTTCGATTACAAGTTGCGCAAATGCTGCTTGGCTTTTTCGCGCAAATCGCTATCCGACGGAGCCCGATCAGCAATCTCAGCAAATAAAGTCTTAGCCGCCTCTGGATTGTCGTCGAGTATTTTCTCGGCCAACACATATTTGACGTGACACGACTCAATCTCCTGACACTTTTTCTGTGCCAGAATGTTCAGGAAATTGCCCTGAAGTTCCTTAAGCCGCTTGCTGGCTTTGAGGGCAGAGGGTGCGCCCGCCTGGAGGCGGGCCTCCTCATACGCATTCATCGCACAGCAGATTTCATCCTTTTTCTCATATTCCTGACCGGCAAGCCACAACTTCTTGGCTGCCGCCTCCTTCACCGCTGCCACCACATGGGGTCGAATTTTTTGCTTCCGAAAATACGTGCGGATTTCATTTCCCAGCCGTGGAACTTTACCGCACTTGTCTGAGAGTTCTTCGATATCGCGGAGACAATCAGCCAATGCCTGGTCACGATCAATGCTCGGATCCACAGAATCTGTTCCTCCCTCCAGTTTGGCCATTATTTCTTTAAGATGGGCAAAACGTGCTCCGGCCTCTCTAATCACAACGGCAAGTCGCGCTCTGGCCTGAAGAGATGCCTCATTAGGGGGACGGCTGGCGGCGACTTTGACGTAGAGCCTGATCGCCGTAGCGGCATCACCTTCGTCATCGAGTTGGCCAGTTCCCGCCTTTGCAATGGTCTGACCCATCAAACGGTCGGCAACGGCAAGAAGCTTGGCATCCGATTGGTACTGCCTTATCAATTTTGCAACGAAGGCCTCATACGCTTTTTGCTGGAGTTGTTGCAGGGACCTTGTGTTTTGCGATGGCACTGAGTAACCGGACGCTCCTCCCCGCCATGTGTAGCTGCCCTGACCGGGCGCACAGCCACTCGGGCCTCACCCAGCCCACGAGGAAGCAGGGAGCAGGCCAAGTAGCCCTCCACCAATCACAAACATCAATGTCAACGTCTGTCGAAACATCATGTGGCTCCATCAAACAAATGTAGATCTCTAACGAATCTTCGCACCTCTCTTGTCCGCAACGGCGACTCCACAATCATTGAGAACTGTTCAACAGTGCGATCGAGTCATTCATTATCCCCGAACAAGAATGAATCCAACATACTCCTTACTCAAAACCTGCGATAAGATCCCGCGGATACCTTGTTACCCGTTAGCTGCCCACTATTTTGCAATCGGTGCCGATGGTCAATGCGGAGCTAATTCCGTCAACGTTTCACGAATTTCGCAAAGCGGTGTCCTGCCATCTAAATCCGCCAAGACTTCTGCGAGAGTTGTACTGCCGAATGTCTCCTCTACCTGGGCTACGGCATTGTCCAGCCTTTGGTGCAGGGAACAAAGTGTTGTACCATGTTCTGTAACTCCAAGCGGACAGGTATGGATCCTCTGGAGGGGATCGACTGCGTTGACGACGTCAAGAATCGATAGCTCCTCTGGCGTTTTAGCCAACGTCATCCCTCCACCCACTCCGCGTCGTGATGAGACAATCCCCTGGGCAACCAATCCCTGCAATACTTTCGAAAGGTAGGCCTTGGGAACCAATGTGGCAGAAGCCAGTTGTTGGGTAGTCTGAGTACCAGGGGCCCTGTAAGCTAGGTGAACTACTGCTCGAAGAGCATATTCGACCGTTTGAGCAATCATCCAAATTTCTCCCCTTTAGTCGAAAACCAGATCTTGCACCAGCGGAGCGCCGATTGTACCACAAAGACTAAAGTGGATGTACATACCCGATTGGTGTATTTGGGCAATTAATCGCTGACTGCAGCCCAGTGATGTTCTGTAACCAATGTGAACAAACCGCCGGCTACAGCATGCGCAGAAAACGGAGTGTGTGGCAAAGACCCAGAATCCAGTCCATGCAAGAGCACCCTGCTATTCGCGGTCAAAAATAAAGCAACCGATGCGAACCACGCACGAGGACTGGACACATTAAATCCCAGACTCAAATCCCAGACTCCTCGCCCAGGACCTACCGAACTACCACGGGGCCGATGCGCAGACGGAGTTCAAAACTCTCCTTTACGACCTCCACCAACACGAATGCTCTGAAAACAAAACCATGCCATCGGCCTTTGGAGACGACCTAGGGGCTGCAGATTGACTGGTAGAATTGCAGGATACTCTTCCGCTCTCATTACCCGGTAGCTGTTCGGATTTGGAGCGTTCGAGCGTTCGCACCCACGTATGCTAGAAAATGTTCTTCGAGCCAATTTACCGTGTACGAAATCGCCAAATTTGAATATAATGGTGTAATCAGATATGCAGCATCTCTGATCCCACCCTTGGACGAAAACCAATGAGCCACCCACCTCGTTTTCTTGTACCTCGGCTACCATCACGCGTTCGCAACGCTGCCCGGCTGCTACTCGGATGTCTCTCCTTTGCGATGGCGTTCCTGAGCTTTGGCCTGCCACTGCGCGGTGAAGTGCCACTGACGTACAATCGGGACATCCGCCCGATCCTTATGGACAAGTGCTTTGCCTGCCACGGTGCCGACAGCGCTTCGCGCAAGGCGGATCTGCGACTCGACGTTCGCGAAGACGCGATAGAGATGGGGGCGATCGCCGGGGGCGACACGGAGGCAAGCGAAATGATTGCCCGGATATTCACGGACGATCCCGACACTATGATGCCCCCACCGGAGATAAAGAAGGCTTTAACCTCTGCCGAGAAGGAGGTGCTCAAGCGGTGGATCGATGAGGGAGCCGAATACCAACCGCACTGGTCGCTCATTGCCCCGAAAAAATCTGAGCCGCCAACCGTCCAAAACGAAGCCTGGGTTAAAAATCCGATCGATCGCTTCGTGCTCTCCCGACTCGAAGCAGAGGGACTCACTCCGGCACCCCCCGCCGACGCGCATACGCTTTTCCGTCGTCTGTATCTCGATATCACGGGACTGCCACCCTCGCCGGTCGACAGCCAAGCATTTGCAGCTGACTATACCCAGGACCCCGAAGACGCTTTGGAGACCTGGATTGATCGACTCATGCAGCGGCCCACCTGGGGCGAACACCGCGCGCGGTATTGGCTTGATGCGGCACGCTACGGCGATACCCACGGACTGCACTTCGATAACTATCGTGAAATGTGGCCCTATCGCGACTGGGTAATTCGCGCGTTCAATTCCAATCAACCCTTCGATCAATTCACCATCGAACAAATTGCCGGTGATATGCTCCCCGATCCGAGTGAGGATCAGCTGATTGCGACCGGACTGCAGCGATGCAATATCACGACCAATGAGGGCGGAACGATCGACGAGGAAAATTTAGCGATCTATGCGGCCGACCGCGTACAAACCCTGGGTTGGATCTACCTGGGGCTTACCACCAATTGCTGTCAGTGTCACGATCACAAGTTCGATCCCCTGACGATGAAGGACTACTACCAGTTGGCCGCGTTTTTTCGAAACACAACGCAAAGGGCGAAAGACGGAAATGCGAAGGACGGCCTCGGCCCTGTCCTAGTGCTACCCAGTCCGGAAGATCGGCCTCGCTGGGAGACGCTCCCTGATCAAATTGCAGCAGCCCAGGAAGCTCAGGACGATCGCCGCAGTGTCGCCAAGCCGCAATTCGACACCTGGCTGACCAATGCGACACCCCTCTCGTTTGAAGCAGGACTCTTTGCCGACCAGAACGTATTGCGGCTCCCGCTCGACGAGACCGAAGGCGATAGCGTGCGCAGCACATCAGCTGGTACGGAAACAGGTATTCGTCACGAGTCGCCCATAGCACCCGAGTGGATTGAGGGTGGAAAGTTTGGTAAAGCTCCACTGCTCGGAGAGGAGAGTCACTTTGAATTGGGTGATATTGGCAGATTCGAACAGGACCAGCCCTTCAGTTTCGGTGGGTGGATCAAACCGACCAGCAAGAAACAGAGTGGATCGATTCTCGCCCGGATCGACCAGAGCAACCACGACCGGGGCTGGGATTTGTGGCAAAACGGAAATGCCTTTGCCGTTCACCTGGTCAGCACGTGGCCCGAGAAGGCAATTAAAACGCGGGTCCATCAAAACCGACTACAAGAAAACAAGTGGCAGCATGTGTTTGTCACCTATGACGGATCGGGGAAGGCGAGCGGCATTAAAATATTCCTCAACGGCAACCCACAGCCCCAGGTCGTCGAAAAAGATACTTTAGACCGTGATGCATCCATCGTCGCCGAGACCCCACTGCGTCTGGGCCGGCGGAGCGATGGCGCCCCTTTCACGGGTGCCGTCCAGGACATGCGGGTCTATCGCCGCGCCCTCTATCCCCGCGAAGTGAAGGCTCTGGCCAATCTCCCGGCAATCCACCAGGCCCTTGCCAAAACGAAAGAACCGCCCACAGACACTGCCGATGCGGATCCCGAAAAGGAAGCGGAAGCCAAAAAGAAGGCCCGCGGTGAGGTTTTCGATCATTACCTCCTCACGCTCGATTCCGAATTCCCTGCCCTATCGCGTAAGGTAAGCGACCTCGACGCCGAGAGGGCTGCCATCCGCAATCGCAGTCCGATGACCCACATCCAGCGCGAGCGCAAAGACTCACCTGCCATGGCCCACATCCTGATGCGAGGCGAATACGATAAAAAGGGCGACCATGTTGCTGCCGATACCCCGACGGCACTGCATCCGATGCGAGAAGATGCTCCTAAGAATCGCCTCGGCCTCGCCAGTTGGTTGGTTGATCGAGCGAACCCCCTCACCGCCCGCGTTACGGTCAATCGATTCTGGCAAGAACTTTTCGGACGGGGCATCGTGCCGACACCGGAAGACTTTGGCGTCTCCGGCATGCTCCCAAGTCACCCGAAACTACTCGACTGGCTGGCGATCGATTTCCAGAACAACGGATGGAACGTGAAGGGGTTTTTCAAGCAGTTGTTGATGAGCAATACCTACCGGCAATCGGCCCTGACAAACGAAGAAAAAATCGTAAAGGATCGCGACAATGAAATTCTCTCGCGAGGACCTCGCTTTCGGATGGATGCCGAGATGATTCGCGACTACGCCTTGGCATCGAGCGGACTGTTGTCTGAAAAGATGTATGGTCCGAGCGTGCGGCCGTATCAACCGATCAATATCTGGGATGTGGTAGGCCTGCCCGGAGGCAACACGCGCGATTACGTACAAGACGAAGGCGAAGGTTTATATCGCCGGACCCTCTACAGTTTCTGGAAGCGGATGGCGCCACCTCCCAACATGGGCGCGTTCAACGCCCCGAGCCGCGAAGTCTGCACCGTGCGCCGCGAGAGAACCAACACGCCGCTCCAGGCCCTCGTCACACTCAACGATCCACAATTTGTGGAAACAGCCAGAAAACTCGCCGAGTCTGCGTTACGTAGTAGTAGTGATACCGAATCGACGGCGGCCTATATTGCCGAACGCACCCTGTGTCGCCCCCTTGGTGACGATGAGCGGGGCATTATCCTCGGGGCGCATCGCGACTTTTTGGCCCACTATCAAACAACCCCGGATGCGGCTTTGAAACTGCTCCAAGTAGGAAACACCAAAATGGACTCCGACCTTAATCCCGCAGAAGTGGCTGCCTGGACGATGGTGGCCAGTGAAATGTTTAATCTCGACGAAGTACTCAATAAATAAAAAGAGAGACACTGATGTTGAATCTGCCCGAACCTATCATGCATCACCGTCGTTCCTTTTTTGCGCGAAGCAGCCACCTCCTCGGTGGGGCGGCAATCGCTCAACTAGCTGGTGCAGCCCAGGCTAATGCTGCTTCGGCAGGCCATCAGGCACAGGGCCCCCACTTTACCCCCAAGGCGAAGCGGGTGATCTATCTCCACATGGTCGGTGGGCCATCGCAGATGGATCTGTTCGATCCCAAGCCGGTAATGCAGAAGTGGTACGACAAGGATCTCCCCGAAAGCGTACGCATGGGTCAACGACTTACGACCATGACCAGCGGGCAAGCCCGGTTTCCGATTGCGCCCTCCAAATACAAGTTTCATCAGGTGGGTGAATGCGGCATGTGGATGAACAAAGAACTCCTTCCCAATCTTGCCCGCAAGGCCGACGACATCTGCTGGATGCGGAGCCTCCATACCGAAGCGATCAACCACGAACCGGCGATCGCCGCCATGCAAACTGGCAACCAGATCACCGGCCGACCCTGCCTCGGCTCGTGGGCCTCGTACGGCCTGGGCACCATGAACGAAAATCTCCCCACCTTTGTGGTTCTCGTTGCGGTCCCCACCAACCGCGACCAAGAGCAGGCTATTTCCTCCAGGCTCTGGAGCAGCGGATACCTGTCGGGAGAACACGCAGGCGTTTCCTTCCGCAGCAAGGGGGATCCGATCCTGTTCATCAACGATCCACCAGGTGTTTCATCCGCCATTCGTCGCCGCACGATTGACGACCTCAACCGGCTCAATGCCATTGCACATGCTCGGGTCGGCGACCCGGCAACGCAAACACGAATGCACCAGTACGAAATGGCTTTCCGGATGCAGGCAAGTGTTCCGGAATTGACGGACATTGCCAGTGAACCGGCACACACGTTCGAACTTTATGGCGAAGAGGCGAAGAAACCCGGTACGTTTGCCAACACTGCGTTGATGACGCGTCGTCTGGCAGAACGTGGCGTGCGGTTTATTCAGGTGTACCACAACAACTGGGACCACCACGGCAATTTAACGGGACGGATGCCGTTCCAGTGCAAGGATGTGGATCGACCCTGTTATGCACTGCTAGAAGATCTCGCGCAGCGGGGCATGCTCGACGATACGCTCGTCATCTGGGGTGGTGAATTCGGCCGCACCATCTACTCCCAGGGTGGGCTGACGAAACAGAATTATGGGCGAGACCACCATCCCCGGTGCTTTACGATGTGGATGGCTGGCGGCGGGGTCCGCGGCGGACAGATCCATGGAGCGACCGACGACTTTTCCTACAACATCGTCGACAAGCCCCTGCACATTCGCGACTTTCACGCTACGGTGCTGCATCTGCTCGGGTTCGATCACGAGCGGTTCAGCGTAAAGTACCAAGGGCTCGATCAGCGACTGACCGGTGTGCTACCGGCCCACGTCGTTCCTGAACTGCTCGGTTGATCGATTGCCTGTCCCGGTCGAGTGCCTCATTCAATCACGTGATTGATTGAATACATCAAAGGATTGACTGTTTTTTTGGTAAGGTTTTTAATAAGGGTGTCAAACGCTCCAAGGCATTCCTATGCAAAACACGAACCGCTTCACACAGATCAGACCCAACGGGTTTACGCTTGTCGAACTGCTTGTGGTGATCGCGATCATCGGTCTGCTCGTCGCGCTGTTACTGCCCGCACTCGGCTCGGTCCGAGAATCGGCCAATCGCACGATGTGCGCGAGTCGGATGCGGCAGTGTGGCATCGCGATGCATACCTACGCCGAGTCCCACGCCGGCTATTTGCCCAGGGTGACCGGTCACGGCCTCGATGCCGACGAAAGTTGGGTTGCGAAACTGGGCCCCCACCTCGAGGAAGTCGATATGCTGCTTATCTGCCCATCGGATCCCGAGGGAGACTATCGGCGAAAAAGCAAGTTGACGAGCTATGTCCTCAACGGGTTCTGTGCGCAGGTCGATGACGAAGACCATGATGACGAAGACCATGATGACGAAGACCACGATGACGAAGACCACGATGACGAAGACCACGATGACGAAGACCACGATGACGAAGATCATGATGACGAAGATCATGATGACCATGATCACGATGACCACGAACACTCGCCCTTAGCTGGCGCGTATGCCAACCTGCACCGTCTCAGTAGTGCAACTACCACGATCCTGCTATTCGAAGCGGCTGCAGGGGCCCACGGGGATCACGTCGACTCGTGGGACTGGTTTTCAGAGGATGCCCATGCCGATCACGATCATTCCGAGCACGAACATTTTGAGGAAATCTCGACAGAGATTGCCGTCGATCGTCACCGCGACAGCGCCAACTATCTTTATGCAGACGGCCACGTCGAAAGCATCGAAAGTGAGCAAATCCACGACTGGATCCACCAGGGAACCGAAGCGGTGAATTTCGCCCGCCCGCGATAGTACACCCCCCCTAGATTCTTTTCCAGTTTCTGTAAAGTTTTTGGTTGATGAAGACTGCCAACAAAAACAAAAGACTACCGGCCTTTTTTTTTCTAGTCACCTGCGCATTGTGCACGGCACAAGCCGTCTGCTCTGCAGAATCCGTCTGGCCCCAGTTTCAGGGGCCACCCCACGATGCTTCCGCTGCAAATCTTCCGACCCACTGGTCTGCCACCGACAACATTCTCTGGCAGGCAGAACTCCCCGGTTACGGTCAGTCGAGCCCCGTGATCGGAAATGGGATGGTTGTTGTGACCACGATCTCCGGACCGAACAAGGAGAACTGCCACATCCTCGCACTCGATGTACATTCGGGGAAAGCGCTTTGGCAGCATGATCTTAAAGCCGCGTCCGGTGCAAAAAACAATACGTATGTGAGTCGCGCGGCGCCGACCCCGTTTATCGACGAGGACCAGGTCACCGTTCTCTTTGAGGGTGGGAACCTGCTCTCGCTCGACCACTCCGGAAAACTGCGTTGGCAGCGAAATCTTGTCGAAGACTATGGCGAGATCAAGTCCAACCATGGCATTGCGGCATCCTTGGAACAAAATGACGACGCTGTATTTGTATCGATCGAACGCAAAAACGATCCCTATCTACTGGCAGTTTCGAAGAAGGACGGCAAAACACTCTGGAAATCTCCCGGACTCGGTGTGACGAGTTGGAGCAGCCCGCGGCTGGTACCCGTTGGAGACAACCACCATCTCGTGTTCAGTGGTGTCGGGAAACTGGCCGGTTACGATCCAGATAATGGAAGACAGCTTTGGCTACTTGAAGACATTTCTGGCAACTCAACGCCTACTCCGGTCCCTGTTGGAAACGGTCAATTCCTAATTGCCGCTACCACGGGAACGCGCCAATCTACATCCCCCGGAAAGGCGGCCCGTTCCAATGGCCTGGTCGAAATACGCCAGGCTGCCGACGGTACGTTCACTGCGGAATTTATCTGGCGGGCAAAACGAGCAACGTCTTCGTTCGGCTCACCGCTTGCACATCGTGGAAACGCCTACTTCGTCAACAAGCAGGGGGTGATCTACTGCCTCGACCTCGTCAACGGCAAAGAGAAATACGCCAAGCGGACGGCCGGAAGCGTGTGGGCAACGCCCATTGCCAGCGGCGAGAGGATGTACTTCTTTGGGAAAAATGGGATCACGACCATTGTGAAAGCAGGCGATGCGTTTTTAAAAATCGCAGAAAACAACATCTTTACCAATGCCCAGAACGAGGGCAATCCAGAGGCAACAGCCACTCCACCGGCGAGGGGCGGACCAATCGTCTATGCAGCCGCCCTCGACGGCGAACGGCTTTTTCTTCGGACCGGTAGGGTGCTCTATTGTCTCAAGCAATGAACCCGCCACCCCCTTCTGCGATTACGATCGACAGGCCCGCCAGGAGAGAACACGCCCAATCATGCAGCGCATACAAAACGGCCGGGAGAGAGACTCTCCCGACCGTATTGTCGGTTCATTCAATTTTCTATCGGCTCTTTTGAGAGCCGATTGGGTTTCGTATCGCTAAAACGCTCAGCTACGGCGACGTCGCAGGGCCAACAGGCCGAGACCGCCCAAACCAAGGAGCAGGACGCTGGCCGGCTCAGGAACGGCCCCGCCGCCACCGCCGCCACCACCGCCAGTCTGTTCGCCAAGTGCGAAGGCACCCACCGACAGGTCATTTCCACGATTCTGCCCACCCGGGCTGGCACCCTGTGTACCGATCGAGAGGAGCTGAATTTCAATCACACCTCCGACAGGCGTAATCCCAGTGAACGCGACAAGGTCATCACCCCACACGCTCGTCATTCCAGCGCTATAGCCACCGGCCGTTGCTGTCGCGACGCTCGCGTTGGTCGCACCGGTACCGACCGCAACGCTGTAGTTCATGTCACCAAGGTCGGTTCTTGAGCTACTCGCTTCGGCCACAAAGTCGTAGGTCTTGCTGTCATCCAATCCGGCGAAGGATAGTGAGCTACCCCGACCGGCGAGGAAACTGGGGTTATGCTGCTCTGATCGTGCATGTCCATAACCTGATCCTGCGAAAGCACCAAGCGTGTCATCAAAGACTGTCGCGCGAGCACCTGAGGAACCTTGGCTAGAGGTGCTGGCCCACATGTTGTTACCACTCTGCGGGGCTACCAGATCCCAGGTCAACGTGGCTACGGTGGCACCTGTGTCGTAGTTTACCATCGAGCCAGACTTGTTGCCGGAAGTGTAGTTATTCTCGCTCCAGAGCCAGCAACTGCTTCCCGACCCTCCACCGTAATCGGTGTCAATACCGAAGTCGGTTGCGAACTTACCACCCTGGCTCAACGCCATGTCGTACGTACCACCGCCCTGTGGGGAACCGGCTACCACGTCGTTGTACGAAGTCCAGCCGTAGGTGTTACCGGTAAATGCCGCCATGTCGGCAGCAGCCGGAGCGGCGACGAGGCATACAAGTGCGCATGCCAGAAGAACTCGTGTCAGTAAAGATGCCATTAGACCATTCTCCTAACTAAAAAAACCAATTCATTGAATGAACCAAAAACGAATAAAAAAATCCAACAGATGGCCAAAGAAAAACCGACCCAAAAAAAGTCCGGATCAATCCCCTGGGCCCACAGGAGGTGGGGAAATGCCCCCCCCAACCGCAGTACCATCAACCCTCAATATAAACAACAAAATCTATCTGTCAAAGGATTTGCAACAGATTATGGCCTGCATATCCAGAAAATGTCGGCGGCCGATCGTGCTGCCTCGATACCCAACCGGCGAGTTCTAGAGAACTTAGGGTAACTTTGCCCGAGGAGAGAGACCCATCGGCAAAGGCAACCGGCTCGATTTAGCCCTTCGCTGGCCCGCTTCACTGGCCGAGCTTTTCTCGAAGATGCTGCACAAACCGCTTCCGCTCATCGTCGAGTTCATCGCGACGACGGAGCGTCTCGGGTAACTCGTACGGCCTCACATAACGGCTCCACTCTGTTTTTTCCTCGGGAGTCTCATTCTCCAGATCGCGAAAACTCCGACACGCATCGCACTCGATCGGCGGCTCCTCCTCGTTCGGTCGTTCCGCTACGAGAAAAAAGACGTAATAGGGCCGGCCGTTCTTTTTTTCGCCCGGACAGTTCGGATGAATACATTCAATCGATCGCCAACAGCGTTCGCCCGTCTCCTGATCGACGACAAAATAATGGACATCGCCCGGCGCGATGACCTCCTTGCCTGTCTCTTCGCCGATGAACAATGCATTGAGCTTTTTTTGCTCGTGATCGATCTCGGCACGGATGCGCGGCAGCGGGGGTGCGATCGGTTCACTCGGCGCGGCAGCGTACACATCGGTCGCACGGACAATCGCGTGCGTATGATCCGCATCAGACGCTTCGGCTGTGTTTCGCTGCTTGAGCATCCCAAGCGGCACAAATCCCCTTTCGCCATCGGCCAATTCAATCAAACCAAAATCTCCCTCTTGATCAATGAGCGTGACCTGCTCGCCTGTGGAGAGTGCGCCCGAAGAGGGGCTCGTACTTTGGGAACAACCGGCACCGAGGAGAAAAAACAACAACCCTCCCGAGAGGATCATGCAAAGGGCTGGACGCATCTGATTACCTCAAAGAATCTTTGTTTGTACCGACTAAGGACCCGAACAGCAGGTTTCTACGGTCAGATCGTGCACGCTGCCGTCCGAGGCACCGCTAATGCGTTTCGACCAGAGAATTTGATAATTCGAGTCCCTGGCATAGACAAACGCCCCCTCCAGGTCCGCACCGTTGCTGCTCGGTGCGGTAATCTTGATTCGGTCGACGTCCTGTTCGGAGCCCAAATCGAGTTTCCACCAGAGACCGCCCCGCTGGATATGGCCGTGGTCGGTCAGTGACTCGGTTGCCGGATTGCCATCGATCGCATTCTCGGCATCACCACCTGGTGCAGCGGTGAGTTGGGTTTTGTCCCCCTGGATTACCGTTCCGCCACCGGCAACGTTGCCGCCTCCGACAAACACCTCGACCTCGGCCAGGCTCATCTGTTGATGCTCCGAATCCGAATTGTGGTTATAAATATGAATATGCTGGACGCAGCGGGGCGAGCCGCCGCTCTCGTGGGTTCTAAAATACTGTGCGGGGATCTGGTGCATTTCAGGATTTTCTGGCGTGGACCACGCCAACTGGAGCCAGACCGGTCAGCAATGGACACCGTGCCGGATACGGATGCAATACCACTCCCCTGCCGTCCAGTTGAACGTACCTCCAACGGCCACCGGCGAGCAGGTATCACACTGGTAGTAATGGTCCAGCCGGTCGTGGATCGTGATGTTGTCGATCATCACCTGCGTCCCATCGTCGTACTTGATATAGAACTGGTAACTCCCCGTTGCGGGGGCCTGGATCTCGCCAGACCACTGTCCGGTCCAGACGTTGGGCCCAACACCATCCGGTCGGTACGGAGGATAATCGCTACCAAAAAAACCAGGGTTATAGGCATCGACGATATCGTTTCCCGCCCCATCGATCCCAGGCGGAAAGTTGAGTGTGTTGTCGATACGACTGCCCACGGGGGCCGACTCATAATCGTTGTCGAGCGGGTTGTCGTTCCAAAACTCGGCATACAAACCGCACACAAACCCGTTTTCGGCAACATCGCCGCAGGCAGTGATTTGATCTTCCGAATCCCCACCAGAGTCGCCCCCAGAATCTCCATCAGAGTCGCCCCCAGAGTCGCCCCCAGAATCTCCACCAGAATCTCCCCCGGAATCCCCGCCAGAGTCGCCACCAGAATCTCCACCTGAGTCGCCATCGGAGCCACTATCCCCGGAATCGGCGTCATCGCTCGTGTTATCGCACACATCGCCTACCTGATCGTTATCGGTATCGGCCTGATCGCCATTCGGAACATTCGGGCAGTTGTCCTCGGTGTTGGCAAACCCATCGCCATCGATATCGTCATCGCACGCATCGCCCACACCATCGTTATCGGTATCGGCCTGACTCGGGTTGCTCACGTCCGGACAATTGTCTCCGCTGGCATCATCCCCGTTCGAGGCGGCAACCCCATCGG
>Ga0315338_1002505_pt1 | contig 18042 bp, 18 predicted proteins | sample ASW8metaG_FD_204518 | JGI IMG/M metagenome (GOLD analysis project Ga0315338, IMG submission 204518) | Ammonia-oxidizing marine archaeal communities from Monterey Bay, California, United States - ASW #8 | ecosystem: Environmental > Aquatic > Marine > Coastal | place: USA: California | collected... | reverse complement strand
ATGGAATTTGCAAAGCAGCTCTTGATACAGGCTAAAGTTGCAGTCTCTCCAGGGATCGGTTTTGGTGAGTATGGCGAAGGCTTTGTCCGCATTGCGCTAGTTGAAAATGAGCAACGCATTCGACAGACGGCCCGAAACGTAAAGCGGTTTCTTGGTGAAATTGGAAAGAATGCAAAAGCAATGGAGGTCACGAAGTGACAATAGGTGTCGGCATTGCTGGGCTCGGTACTGTGGGCTTGGGCGTTTTAAAGGTTCTGCAAGGTAATGGTGAAGCGCTTGCCGCGCGTGCCCAACGTCCTGAGGTGAAGGTAACTGCCGTTTCTGCCCGTGACAGAGGTAAAAACCGTGGGGTTGATATATCCGAATATCATTGGGTAGACGATCCGGTAGGGCTGGTGTCTCGAGACGATGTTGATGTCGTGGTTGAACTTATAGGTGGTTCCGTCGGTCCGGCACACAAATTGGTCACCTCGGCCCTTAAGGCTGGGAAGCATGTAGTAACTGCCAATAAGGCGCTACTGGCCCATCATGGAGCCGAACTGGCCAAACTTGCTGAAGCCTCAAACGTCGCATTGAAGTTTGAGGCGGCCGTCTGTGGAGGCATCCCTATTGTTAAGTCTTTACGCGAGGGACTTATTGCCTATGAGATATCTACTATACGCGGCATCTTAAATGGTACCTGCAATTATATCCTTACCGAGATGCAGGCCACGGGACGTTCTTTTGATGTCGTGCTGGAGGAAGCACAAAAAATGGGTTTTGCTGAATCCGACCCTGTTCTCGATATTGGTGGTGGTGACACAGCCCACAAACTTGCGCTTCTTGCCAGTCTAGCATTTGGCACATTGCCGGATCTTGAGGCGGTTGAAGTGCAAGGCATCGAACATGTTACGCCAGCAGACATCGCGTTTGCAGACGAGTTTGGTTACCGTATTAAACTGCTTGGCGCGGCACGTAAAACTGACGGCGGAATTGAACTGCGAGTTTGTCCCACTATGGTGCGCTCTCGTACACCGCTCGGAGATGCGGCATCGACCTTTAATGCCGTTGAAGTAAACGCTGGATTAGCTGGCCCGTTCTTTTTTCAAGGACGAGGCGCTGGCGAGGAGCCAACTGCTGCGGCTGTCATTTCAGACTTAGTTGACGTTGCGCGTGGTGCCTTGGGGCCGGTGTTTGGCCGACCGATAACTCAGATGAAAAGGGCAGTCTCAGTTCCACCAGAGGCGCATATTTCTTCATTTTATTTGCGTTTTCAAGTACTTGATGTTCCTGGGGTGATGGCTTCTGTCTCTCAACATTTGACAGATGAGGGCGTCTCCATCGATTCTATGCTGCAACGTGGTCGTTCTCCTGGTGAGCCCGTTTCAATCGTTATGTTGACGCATGAAGCTCCGCAAGAAGCGGTGGAGCGTGCGGTAAAGGCGATTGCTGGATCGGACAAGGTGTTTGAAAATCCGTGTATGATTCCAATGGAAACTGAGTAAGTCGTATAGGCAATATTATAGGGAAGCGTTTGACATGCCATCTTCGTTAGATCGTATCCTTGCACTCGAAGCTGTTCGTGTGACGGAGGCTGCAGCATTTCGAGCCTATGAATTGATTGGGCGTGGCGATGAGCATGCTGCCGACCAGGCTGCGGTTGAGGCGATGCGTCATGCCTTCAACGCGCTACCTATTGATGGCACCGTTGTGATTGGCGAGGGGGAGCGTGATGAAGCACCAATGTTGTTTATCGGTGAAAAAGTTGGTGCAGGCGGTATCGAAGTAGATATTGCACTTGATCCTTTAGAAGGAACGACTTTGACCGCGAAGGGGCTGCCAAATGCCATCGCAACGATGGCGATGGCGGAGGCGGGGACACTTCTCAATGCGCCTGACACTTACATGGATAAAATAGCGATTGGGCCTGGATACCCAGAAGGCACTATCGATCTTGATGCCTCGCCGTCAGAGAATATAGTTTCTTTGGCAAACGCTAAGGGTGTCAAGCCTTCTGAAATTAATGCGCTAGTTTTGGACCGTACGCGTCACGATAAAATTATTGCCTCAATACGTTCGACAGGTGCGGCAATACAATTGATTACAGATGGCGATGTTGCGGGCGTCATTGCAACGACTGATGCTGCGCGCACTGGAATTGATATCTATATTGGCCAAGGTGGTGCGCCCGAAGGGGTGTTGGCTGCTGCTGCACTTCGTTGTGTAGGCGGACAATTGCAAACGAGGCTTGTTTTTAGAAATGATGACGAACGCAAGCGCGCGGCAAAATGGGGTATCACTGATTTAAACCGTAAATACATGTTGGAAGATTTGGCTTCAGGTGATGTGGTTTTTGCCGCAACAGGTGTAACCAATGGCACCATGCTTGACGGTGTGCGTTCAGAAAATGGTTTTAATGTTGCGCACTCTGTTGTGATGAGATCTGCAACGCGCACCGTACGGTGGATCAAAATGAGCCACCCCCAGCGTGACAAAGCCTGATTTGGATTTTGAAAAGGCTGTCTCCGCTATGAGTATTGCGGAGAATGCATGTGCGTTTTCCGTTGAGAACTCTCTTTCAGGGCGACCGTGGAGCTATTGTGTGCGCAATGAGCTTGCCGCCAAAGATTTGGAGTTGGCTGGGGTACAGGTACCGCTCGCCAACCTTCTTGCCGCCCGTGGCGTAACGGCAGATACGCTTGCTGCATTTCTCGAACCAAAACTTAAGGATCTCCTTCCTGATCCAAGTGTCCTTGCAAATATGGATCGCGCTGTGTCTCGGATTGTTACCGCTATACTGCGCAACGAAAAAGTTGCCGTTCTTGGCGACTATGATGTTGATGGAGCTTGCGCGTCAGCATTGTTTCTAGACTTTTTTTACAATTTGAAGCGAGAGCTAGTCCTCTACATCCCCGATCGAATGACGGAAGGCTATGGACCTTCAAGTAGTGCATTGGAGAAATTGGCTGCTGACGGAGTGCGGTTGGTAGTTATGGTGGATTGTGGTGCTGCTGGGCAAGAGGCCTTCGTGCGCACAGTAGAGTTAGGGTTAGATGTTGTCGTGCTTGACCACCATGCGGTGGAGAATAATCCGTCGGTATTGGCTCATGTAAATCCCAATGGACCTGATGACAAATCTGGACTGACCCAATTATGTGCCGGCGGGGTATGCTTTATGGCATTGGTTGCGATTACGCGTGACCTGCGCCAGCGAGGCTGGTTTTCAGACAATTCCATTTCTGAGCCAGATCTTTTGGACGAACTTGATCTTGTAGCATTATCGACCATTGCCGACGTTGTATCCTTGACTGGAGTTAATCGCGCGTTTGTAAGACAGGGCTTGCGCAGGATTGAAACGAATGGCAGGCCGGGTTTGTCTGCCTTGAAGACAGTAGCGAACGCTGTCCCCCCCTTTACTGCCTATCATCTTGGGTTTGTTTTTGGTCCGCGTATAAATGCTGGCGGTCGCGTCGGACGTTGTGACCTTGGTGCACGCCTTCTCTCGACAAAAGACATGGCCGAAGCGACACAGTTGGCAGGTGAGCTTGATCACCACAATCGCGAGCGACAAGCTATAGAAAAAATGATCTTGGAGCGCGCCCTAGTGATGGCACAGTCCCAAAAGGACGAGGCTTTTTTGTTTCTGAGCGGGGATGGCTGGCATCCAGGTGTCGTAGGAATTGTTGCTTCGCGTTTAAAGGATCGCTTTGAAAAACCAGTATTTGTTGCTGGCTTTATGAGTAACAAGGACTTGGTGGCGCGTGGTTCTGCACGCTCTGTGAATGGCATTGATCTTGGCGCAATTGTTAGAGCTGCTCATAAAAAAGGTTTGCTGGAGTCCGGCGGAGGACACACTATGGCGGCTGGTTTTACAGTGGCACGAAAAAATTTGGAAGAATTTTCTACATTCTTGCAAGAATCCTTTGAACCACAGCGCGGCGCGATTTATACGGCGCGTGTATTAGAAGTAGAGAGTGCTGTCTCCGTCGCCGGGGTAAGTGTAGAATTTCTACAGGAATTGGAACGAGCAGGTCCGTTTGGATCCGGTAATCCGGAACCGATCTTTGTTCTTCCCGATGTTACGGTGGCTTATGCGGATATCGTTGGCCAGCATCACGTTCGCTTACGTCTCGTCGCTTCAACAGGAAAAGCAATCAGCGCCATTTCGTTTCGCTCCGCAGATACGCCGCTGGGGAAGGGGTTACTTGGCGCAAGGGGAAAACGTATCCACGCGGCAGGTAGGCTGAGGCTGGACGATTATAAAGGCCGTACAAAAGTACAACTCTTTTTGGAGGATGCCGCTCTTGTGGAGAGTGGTTTGTAACGGGCAAAGCGAAAAGTTTACTAACTACCGGTCCTTACGAAAACGCATCCTCGTAGATTTTTTGGTTCCAGGATGAGCTGAACATTTCACCTTCCGGGTCATGCGCGACATCGGGAAAGATATCCTTGCCTGATAACCAATCAATTTCTGCAGTATCCGCGTTTATAGCTACGTTGAGGGCAGAATTATATTCAAAGTAGTTATGGGTAAGTCCAGCTTTCTTGAGTGCTCCAACAAGTGCGAGGCCATAAATCCCTTTAATTCCATAATGGTGAAAGGTTCCTGAAATTTTTTCTATGCTCGCATCGAAGTAAACGCGTTCACATAAGGCGGCATCGTTTGAAACAGCAGTGCGGCAAACTAGCGGTCGATTTTCGTAAATGCTACAAGTACTAGCCTCCAAAAGCGGGCATGGTGTCACCATTGTACGCCTGTCCTCAGGGGACTTTCCAGCTGTAGTTTGTGTGGCAGTTACAATTTCTGTGCGAATATGTGCGATGCGATCGTTAGGTATTGCTTTCAATACATATAGAATTTCTGGGATAGAAGCGGTTACCCAATTGGTACAACAAAATGAGCAGCCCATGCGACAGGCGTGTTTGGAGTTGTCCAATTTTTGCAATGTCGCGCTGAGATGACTGTAGAGAAAATCCATCAACACATTGATTGATTTTTCTTTGATAGACTGCATCGCGTATTGGTTAAACACCCGCATAAGCGCAATGATCTGACTAATATCAGGTCGTGTAACATTCAGTCCGCCTGCAATGGCAGCTTTGTCCGCCGACTCCACGTTCAATCTTACCTACTCACTGGGTCTCTAGAACATTTGCAAGTAACCATTCATAGGTAATTCTTGCAATTTCATCGCTATCCAATTCAACCATAAACATGTGGCCGCCTCCCGGCAGGCCCTCATCTTGCATCCTGATGTAATCCACTTCTACGCTTGCCTGCCGAAGATATTTAGTCGTGCAGTGATTATAGGGAGCGTAAAAAGAAGATTCTGACTCCACGATTAAAATTGGCGAATTTTCGAAGCCAGGGAGCGTACGCGCAGGTGAAGCTTGTAGCCAACAGCGTATTTGCTCTGGCGAATCTGCGTTTTCTTCCTGTGCAAATAAGAGGTCAACTGGATTGTTTAATGCGGGGAAGTATTGCATGGGGGTGATGGTCAATCCCCAAGGTTTCCATCCACCCTCTACCGTAAACCACTCAGGTGCGCCGTGAAATGCAACGCCATAAACCGGTGGCCCCGAAGGCTCAAGCGCTACCAGTCCTTTGACAAGATTTGGCCTCGCTTGGACCAAGGGCCAGCCATAGGCACCTGATTGTGAATGCACTACGACAATGGCAGGCCCGATGCGGTCAAGCAGGGCTACTAGCGCATCAATATTCATCTGATTTTGCATTTCACGGTTTTGCATCGAACCAATGCCACCAGAGTAATAATTATCAAAACTAGGATCGCCAGGCTCAGCATTACCCGGCCAACGGGTGTGTAGTTCAGCCTGCGGCCAGAGTTGATAATTTTCACTTGCCGCAAAACGCTGCATGACAAAATCATAAGTCTGGTAACGTGATTCACCATAAACATTGTCGATATATGGGGAGCGACCGCGGGCAACTTGGTCGACGATGTAGACCGAATGGCCCCTACGAAGGAAAAAGTCGCGCCAACCAGGGCGGCCATCTGGTGTCATCAAATAATCTGCGCCTGTACGGCTACCGCCATGGACCAATACAATGGGAAGTGCCTGCATCTCACCAGCAGGAACCTGGTATTCAACATACATTTGACCAAAATGGCGGGTATCAGCAGGGCTAACACGAGTACCTTCTGGTACGGCTGGCTGCTGATTTAGTTCAGTTGGGATATCCGTGTACTGGCCGCCAACGTAAAAGTAGCCTTGCTCAGCGATCGTCATTGGGCCGCCATCACGCATCGAGACGATGTTTGTTTCTACAGTCTGAGCTTCATCATCTACACATGAAACCATGCAGAGCGATATCGTGGCCACGCTGACAGCCATAATGGTGTTTCTGATCACGTTACAATTCTCCCAGAAAGGTCACGACGCGTTCACTTCCTTTTTCTTTCTAAGGGGTAAATTCTGCCAATAAGGCATCGACTTGTGGCTCTAGTTGAGACAGCAAATTTTGATCAGCTGTTAGGCACAAATTTTGCATGCTTTCGGTAATGCTGACGATTGCTCCGGTTTTTGATTGCGGATTAGGGCTCCATACTTTGCCGGCCATGATCACGCCATTGGCGCGCATTGAGAAATGATAATCCGTGCCGTCTCGTCCTACAGGTTCCCGATCTCCGTAACGCGTCTCAGCGAGAATATACTCCCAGACATCAAGTATATTTTCAGCCATCTGCGAAGGAATTCCGATTTCGCAATAGTCTGTTTCTACATCGTGATAGTCTTGAGGTAGAAGTAATTCATATTCTGCAATAGCGGCAGCTAAATTCGCTTCCTGTCCAGGGATTCCACCGGCTTCGGTTAATTCTTGTAATGTTTTTAAATTCTCATAACTCCAAAGCTGGGATTTAGATTCGAGGTAAAAAATTTTGTAGGCGCCTTCTGTTCCACGAATACCAAGGGCGTATTCAGGTGTGAAGGACGGCATCGCGATTAGACGTGCGCTGACGTCAGCATCGAAGGCACCTTGAAGCACCTCAATTACGATCTCATGATATGGCCTGAGCGAGGTTGCATTTTGTGGTAGCCCAGCGCGTGCAAACTGGGAATATTCGGGTTCAAGATGTTCGTTTGCCTGACCGGGTGTAATCAGTATAAGGACTGCCAAAGCTAAGAAAATTGGCGTGTATTTCATAGTTTTGTCCAAGTGATTAAGTGTACCGGGGTGCTTGCAGCATGCTGAACTTTGAGAGCTACGATGTCTAGATGCCTTTTGTACTAGTTATCCTTGTCTTAGTTTCAGGTGTCAAAAGGGGTGGATCTTCAGATGAGTGGGTTTGGTATAAATTGGCGTTGGGGAACAATTGTTACAGCTGCACTTGGTTTTCTGCTGGCCATTAGTGGCGCGAATGCTCAAGCCACAGGCCTGGGGTTCATGCCAATCACAGACTTTTCGGGTTCGTGGACTCGGCGCGGAGATACGCCATCCACTTTTGAAATGCCGGATGAAGGGCCGCATACGATCGATACGGCTATTCCACACCATGGTCACTGCGTCGTTGTTGACCCTGGTGTCTTTCACCCCTTTGCGTGCCCTGAAGGCATAACAGAAAACCGTGAATCAAATGCTTGGATTGCGGATACATCCAATCCAATTTTACAGGACTGGACTCGCGAAGCGCTTGAGAAAAACCGAGAGGGCGAGGAGGCAGGGATTCCTCACCTTTCATTTCAACAAAATTGCAAACCTTCTGGCGTACCTCAAGTCATGAACCTTCGCTATCAATTGGTGTTGCTACAAGACGCAGATCAAACAACAATTCTCTATGAAAATAACCAGCAGATACGCCGTGTGTATATGAATGAAGAGCATCCGGAGGGGCTTCCCAGGACTTGGTATGGTCATTCAGTTGGTCACTACGAAGGAGACGAGTTGGTCGTAGATACAATTGGGCAAGTTGAATTTACAGAACTAGACCGTTTCGGAACGCTTCACACGGATGCGTTGCACGTAGTCGAACGCTATAAATTACTTGATGAAAATACCCTTCAAATAGTTTTCATGGTTGAGGACCAAAAGGCTTTCACAATGCCATGGCGCGGTGTCGCAACCTATCGGCGTACAGATTATGGATTTCCAGAGTTTATCTGCGCTGAGAACAACCGTGACACTATGGCGGCTCAACGTTTTGCCGTCCCAACAGACTTCACCCCTGATTTTTAATTTTTTCAGGCTGGTGACTAAAATCGTAGCGCCTAACTATTGTGACATAGTCGGTTTACTCTAAAAATCCAGCATATCATCTGTTGGGACCGGGTATTCGCTCCCAACGCCCATTCGAATATTTTCAGCGCAAATATTTTCACGTAATCCTCTCGGTAACGGTATTGAGTAGTAACGCTGAGCAGCATGCCACTCCGACGTGAATGTGTTTAGATCACTTACGGTAAAATCGACCTGTAAAACTCTGCCTGCATCTAATAAGCGGTAGCGTTCAGAAACATGCAGGGCAGCACTATGTGGCGTACCATAAAAATCAATCGCTCCTGTATTGCTCATATTTCGAGTATCTACCACGAGGGTATCGCCTTCATAATGACCAACCGAGTGACCGTAGGGGCTTGGCTCTAGGTTTGAAGGGTGTCCCTCATTTAGAAAAACACGACGGATTTGATTGTCATGTTGGTAGAGGATCGTAACCATTCCTGGTTCTTGTAATAATTGGACGGGCTCGCGAAGCGTTAAAATATTTGGGACACCAAAAGGCATGCACAGTTGTAGTTGACTAAGCAATGGTTCGCCGCGCTCCAACCCTGCGACTGCATGCACACGGACAGCTTCGGATGCCCATGGCTGTAATATCGGGTTACGATAGTCGCCAATCCAAACATTCATCGCCAGAAAGCTGAGCCCTGGCATATTCACAACGGGCCCAGGACCTTTATCAGTGGGAAGGAAATGAGCTGCCGCATGCTCCCAATGCCCGGAGAAGTTTGGTACCGTGACAATCGGCGTTCGAAATTCTCTAAAGGCCGCGAGAGCTAAAACAGGAACTAAAATAAAAAGCAGTCTTGTAGAGTTTGGCATAGATTATCGAAACACCCAGGTTTTCTTAAGCCCTGCTGGTTCGGCTTTGGACAACATCACCCAGTAGGAGGCCTGCCTTGTGCGTTCTTTTCGTGCGGGTCACAATTTTCAGAAGGTGCTTCTACACGGTTAAGCACGATTGTGCGACCAAAGATTGGGTTTAAAATAAATCCGCGCACTTCCAAGGTGTCACTTTCACCTAGCTTCATGTTGCTTGAATAGGTTTTTCCATCAAGCGGATTGTACAACCAACCATTGTCCCACTCACCTGCAGTTCCACTTGGCTGGAATGCTCCAAAAATTTGAATGCTGCAAAGGGGACGTTGGCGTAGATCAGGGTCTGGGTTGTAAATATCAATCCGTTGTGCGTCATCAGTGCGCCCACCAATTCCAATGACGGTGCCACATAGGCCATCGTCGCACGAGCGTGTTTCGATCACCCAACCACTTCTATTGATCCAGAACCCATACGCATTTGTGGATAGGTCGTGCGCTATTGCAGAGGTTAGAGGCACAAAGCAGAATATAAGAGTGGCGCTGACAAATGACGAAAGATACTCACGCAACTTAACTCTCCCTAATGGTCCTTATACGATTATCATTTGTTAAAATGATCCGCGCGAACGGAATCGTAAGTCAATTATTAAGAAAAGGGTTTAAATGCTGTTTTTAATATAAAATTCCAGAATAAAGAGCTTCTTTAGGTTTAAATTTTATTTATTCCTAATGCTACGGAACCATCTCTAGGGCCCATAGTTTTTCAACTAATGAACGGACTGCTAAGCAAGTAGATGGATATTCTTATCGTTGCGCCAGGCCCCCTTGCCATGTGGCCTCAGCGCCGCTATCACCCGGGCCGCCGGGCCCTTCGTCTATCGGTTAGGACTCAAGGTTTTCAACCTTGCAAGAGGGGTTCGACTCCCCTAGGGCCCACCACCAAAATAATAAGCATTTGATTATATGAAGTTATTTAGGTGACATCATTTAATTTTCTTGATTTTTAACCTAGAGGCCTACTCAATAAAAAAACGGCCCGTGCAATCGTTGATTGTACTGGCCGTTCTAAATTATCTCGTGTTGTCGACCCTGTCAGTCAGACTCACCAATTTTAATTCGCATTATGTTGTTGGAGCTACCCTGATGGAGCAGTAGATCTCCATCTGGAGTAGCCCTTCCGTGCCGAGCTATGGCGCCGTAAAAGCCTTGCTCCGAAGGGATGGCCCAAGATTGGAATATTTCAGTTTGTGGATCAAAACGCACCAGCGCATCGGGCCGTTTGCCGGATTCATCATACCAAATTATGTCGTCGATCACTTCCATAAAGTATGGCTCGGAATTTGCGCCGCTCGGCGACTCCCATTCAGTAATTTCTTCGGTTTCAGGATTAAGACGCGCTAGAGTTCCACGAACGGTGTCACCATACCAAACCATACCATCGCTAGTGATGGCGAGGCGGCGTGCCCAACTGGACGGGTGGGCCATTGCATAGGTGCGGATTTCCATTGTGTCAGTCTCGACACGGTAGAGGCAGGGTGAGTTGCGGCAATTGACCCAAAGATCGCCGTGCGGGTCGAATTTGAGCGCATAGGGTCGCGAGTTTTCAACCGGCATTGTCGTGAGCTTGATATCACCATCTTCAGCCGATGGGTCGAGGCGACCAACCATGTTTCCAAATTGCGATGTGAACCACATGATGCCGTCGTCATCAAATATCATAGTGTGAGGATCGCGCGCTACGGGATCCGGCATCGAGTAGATTTTCATCGCTTCTGTTGCAGGATCAAACTTTATAATTGTGCCGTTGCCATTGCCCGAAACCCAAATATTTCCTTGCTCATCCGGGGTCACGCTATGTGGGTGCGAGCTTGGGGGAAGTGAATATTCCTTCATCTCACCGGTATTTGGATCTAACCGGCCCAAAAGGTTACCAGCTGGGGCTTGGCCAACCCACCAAATCAACCCATCCGGGCTTGCCGCGGGGTCCCGTGACATCTGGCCAAGTGTAGGCACTTTCCAGTTTTCGAAGGATACATTAACCGGCCCTTCAACAAGGTTGGGACGGCGCGCATTTGTCGGGGGGAAATTAGTGGCAAGATAATCAACGAGGGTAGTGAGTTGGGGTTGCCCTTCCAAATGTACCATGGAGAGTACCAGTTGACGCCAATGCTCTGCCGAGTAGCCTCCGCTTCGTGGAATATAATTAGGCTGGTGACAGCTGACACAGAAGGCCTCTACTAGCTGTTTGCCTTCGCCTTCGGGCATGTTTGAACCACCATCTGCGGCAAAGGCCGGGTTCACCATGGAAACTGCCCCTGCCGTGAGAGTGGCAAACCACAAACGCAGAACTAATCTTTTGGACATAAAATCTCTCCTGCTTATTGAACGATGCTTAGGTCACATTTTACATGTCTGGCGCCTAGGAACGAGCGAAATCTTTATGAATTCACGGTGATTTTAATGTTTTCTTCCATCTATCGATTAGAGAATAAAAAGCAAAGGCCAACGGAGCGAATATGGTCGCATAGATCGAGAGCGCCGCACATTTCTGGCATCCCGTCCGTTTCCAACAATGATTAAAGTTTAAGCACCATCTATAAACCGTGCATTTGTGATGAACGCTTGTGCTTCAGGCGCATTCAGATCGCCATGTTCTTGGTGAACAATTGCAGAAAATAAGTAGAAGCTTCCGTTTTCGAAGAAGCACCCATTATGCATACGACCCAAATCATCATTCCTATCTACAACGACCTGGTGTCCGTAGACGGAACGATTGCCGTTATCAATTTGAACGAAAGTATTTTTCTGCTCAACACCAGATTCTTCGGTTAGATAAGCACATTCTCCCATGATGGATGCGCCCATGCCAACGCGGTCGAGCAAAGGCACAACTGTCATTTCGTAATCAATATAGTCTACGCTTGCCGTAAGCTTTGTAGATGGAGACTCTCCAGCAACTTCTGGATCCCGATCATCACCCGTTAGAGGCCACTCCCAATAGATTCCTTCAGAGCGTGTCGGTTCTAATGGAAAACGTTTGATAATTTTAAGATCTACGAACGTAAATTCTTGCCAATTGGCCTCTACCGGCTCCAGCAACAGTGGGACGTTGGGTTCCGCCCCTTGTTCAGAAGATTGTCCACACGCAGCAAGTGCCCCCCCTACAATTAGTACCGTGATTGCAGCAGCTGTATTTGATCGGCGCATGTAAATTTTCTCCTAATAAAGAAACACAATACCAGATATCTGTCTGATCATATCCTCTGCTCTTTTTATATCGAGGTAGGTTTGTCAATGGTTCTAAATAGCCATCTTAGGCTGCTACAGGAGAAATGGGCTGATATTCAGTGACCTGATAGCTATATGAATGGGAGCAGTGTGACTACCGAGGTGGCTGGTAATGCTTCGCTATGTTAATCTGTAGCAAAAATCAGGCGAAGGGTAGGGCTTATGATAAAATTTAATTCACCAAAATTTGCAGTGCCGGTCATTGCGCTTGCAACCTCCGTTTTCTTAGCTTTGCTTCTACCTACCTCGGCCGATGCACAGGAGGTAATGGCTCGAGGATACTATAACCATGTCGAATCAAGAATATCAGCCTACATCCCAAGTGTGACGAGCGTTGATCAGGTTTCGTTAGAAGAGTTTAGCTACGGCCCAACGGAAGACGGACACTTTATAGCCTCTGCTTATCGGGCGTCCTATACGGAAGATGGTGGTACTCGCTATAGAGTAACGTCTGTTGACCTCGCGACCCCTGAAGTTGTCGCTCTTGGTAATCGCTACGGAAATGATGGAACTATTATCAAGTCCATTATGGCCCATGCGGCAACCAATTATCGGAAACTTGGTGAAGTTACTTACGATCAAGGCACCGTTGTCGAATTTATTCCAGCACACCAGTTACATGTGACCCTTCCAAATGGCCGCATTTTATATGTACTGTTTATTCTTCATCGTGATGACGAAATGGATCAACGTCGGCTAATCATTGCAGAAGCGGAGACGGCGCCGCGTGCTCGCCAACCGGGGCTATTCTTGTCCTCCATAGGCATACTCAATCCGGAATATTTTGACACCAATGCAGATCATACCTATTGGCGGGTTCGCTATACGCGTGCAGGACCGCCTTTGCATCTTGGTGAATTGGTTGCAACGCAACCTTGGGGTATGGGTGTATTCGAAGAAGAAATGTCGGCTGGCGGCGAGGCATTGCCCCCACAGTGAGCATGAAGACCTTGCGAGTGAGTGCTAGATAAATTTTACTTTACTCTAGCTCTAGCCAGAATTTGCATTGGACAGACTTTTTGTGATCCGGGCGCTAGGGGTGTGCACAAAACTTTATTTGAATTGATGGTTCCTGATTTTGGTCAGCAAGCTCACTGACAAGAGACTCTTGCTAACCAAATCAAAGAGAGCAGTCAGTCAAGGGTTCTATTCCGGCTTATCTGCAGGGATTTTTCCAGGCTCTTGCATCATTATCGTCATGAACTCTCTTAGTCTTGTGGCGTGTTCACGCGGGATCTCATAAGACATTTCCATGCCACCGGGGAGTTGGAAGGAAAAAATCATTTTGCTGAAATCAGAAGCTGGCGATACGGCAAAATTCTCGCAAGGTAAGATGTGTTTGATTTTAGGGTCGAGTTTTTGTGCTTGTTCGCATTTACTGAACCCTGTTGAAACAGTTTGCATGAGCGGCATCAGGAGCTCGAACGGGATAGCAAATAGAGCTTCATTTTCACTACTCTTAAAACGAACAAGAGCGTGCTGTCCGTCCTCCGTAGTTTCTACACCGGTAATTTCAGTTACATTGACCGCTTGAACTTCCATATCAGTTGAATTCCCTTTTTGACTGGTTAAGTAGCGCCTGGGTCATCCGGAAACGCCTCACCATGGAGGCCAGTTAACCTGAAGCTAAAACGATGTAAAGAAGTTAGCTTTTCCGTGTTGGGCTTGTAGCATTGGAGCTGTAACTAGATGCTATTATGCGAGATACGCGGCCCAGTTCCGAATGGCGGCTCCTTAAAGTTGAGTTGTAGCCAGATCAGCTATATCTAGAATCTGTCACACGCTAATAGTCCGGTAACGGTAAATAGGGAATCTAAGGTTATGCCCGTCTCCATTTTTGATGCCTGCATCCCAACTTTTCTTCAGATGCTTACTTGCCAGCGTGCAATTTTAGACAAGGCTGAGGCTTACGCAGCAGAGAGAAAGATTGATGAATCTATTCTGTTGAATGCCACACTCTTCCCGGACATGTTTCCATTGAAGAGGCAGATCCAAATAATGACAGACTTTTGCAGCCGTGCGGCTGCGCGACTTTCAGACTCTGAAATTCCGTCAAGCGACGATACAGAGGAAAGCTTTTCTGACCTGAAACAGCGGGTCACTGGAACGCTTGATTTTATTTCCAGGCTAAACCCGGAGCAGTTCCAGGGCTCTGAAACTAAAACTTATGATATTCCGTTGGGTGGAGGCAGAAAGAAGAAAATGAGTGGCCAGAACTATTTGTTTCATTTCGTTCTGCCGAATGTCATTTTCCACGCATCAACTGCATATGGGATCTTACGACATAATGGGTTACAGGTCGGGAAGCTGGACTTCATACGGCCACCAAAGTAACGCGCCATGGCTAACTTATACCGCCATGATAGGAACGCTTATTAGAAGCTGGTGCAGCCAAACGATGGTCGCGGCGTAAAGTAAGACTCCTAGAATCACGACAATAACATCATTACGTATTCCCAGAGGTGGATTCAGAGGTGCCGTCGCAAAAATAACCCTTGCCCTTCGCCCCATTGAGATGCGTGCAATAATACCCCAAACAAGGAAGCTGCCAAACAAGACCATTGAGCCCAGGTCTCCATTTACGAGTAGATGAGCAAGGGACCAAAGGATTACGCCAGTGATCATTGGGTGCCTTAATGTTGAGCGGATGTTTGAGGGCACATAGGTCGCGGCCAAAGAAATAAACGACACCAGCATAACCAGCATCGCGATGTGCCGACCCCAGGTGGGTGGGCTCCAAATCATGGTCATTCCAGCGCTTCGGTATTGTGCAAAGCCAATTACGATAAGAAATAGGCCCGCCAGCACAAAGACAGAGTAAAGCGTTTTATAGACGCTCTCCCCGCCGATGTGTTCAATCAAAGCTCCGCGTATGCCACGCAGCATGGAAGAGGCGTGAACTAATAGAAACAATACCAGACCTAAAGCGAGCAATTGCATTTTTGTTTCCCTACCTTGGTATACCCACCAGAGAAATCAAGGGTTCATTCGCATCTGACGCGTTCACAGACTAAGTTTATCCTGGCCGCCCTTCGCCATCTTAGGTGAGTAACGCTTGCGCGATACACCACCAAGAGCTGGTAAAGGAACTCTATTCTTGCGGCTCAAAGATTTCATCCAGGCGCATTTTGTGGTCCGAAGATTGCTTCCAGGCACATCATTGCATGCGTGTGATAACGGGGCCCGCCGCCATATCCACCAATGCCCATCGCGCCGATCAATTGGTCATTAACAATGATTGGAACGCCACCCGCCTGACCACTCTCCAGTCCAATCTGGTCATAGCGGAAGATTTGCCATGGATCATCAGGAAGGCTTTGGTTGATTTGAAGCGTATCCCGACGGTAATGGAGGGCAGTGTGAGCTTTATTTTCCGTAATCTTGATGCTGGAATAGCGCTGTCCGTCGGTGCTGCGTTGGTCTACGACCAGGCCGTATGCATTCAGTATAACTACCGTCGCGCTGGTTACACCAGTTTCACGTTCGATAATTTCATAACATGTGTCCGAAAGCCGTCGGGCCGTATCTGAATTGATAGAGATATAATCGTTCAGGAACGCAGCTGCATCACCGCCAATTGTAAATTCCTCGGGTACGTTCTGTGCAAGTACACTCGTTGCAGAAGCAGCCAGCGTAACAACTGCACAGGTTGAGAGCAGTGTCTTAAAAACATTCATTTTTTTCTCCCTAGATTTTAAACACAGTCACTTCATTTGGCCCCAGCTTGCCTCTCTATGTTACTGAGTGCAACGGGCACAAAAAATAGCAATAGGCCAAGCAAAGAGTGTCCGTGTTACGGCCCAGCAAAAGTGGCGACAGAATGCCTTTAACTGAAGTTTTAGACGATGTGCTTTGCGCATAGCTCCTTACGACTAATTACCCTATCATTCGCAAAATTGCGTAGGAGCAGCAGATTGTTGAGTAAGAAATGCCTTGTTTTAATTGCCACTGTAATTGGCGCAGTTTGCTCCTCAGCCTGCTATGCCGAAGAAGTGCATGTTATTACTTCGGGCGGATTTACCGAGGCGTATCGAATACTTGGTCCACAATTTGAGACTGAAACAGGAATCGTTCTTGTTACTGAATTTGGCGCGTCTTCGGGTGGTGCACCGAATTCTATCCCGATGCGGCTTGCACGCGGCGAACCCGCTGATTTGATCATATTAGCGCGTTACGCACTCGATGATTTGACTGCAGCTGGGTACATTTTTCCGGGCACGCGCACCGATCTAGTGGAATCTAAGATTGGCATGGTGGTGAAGGAAGGTGAACCGCATCCTGATATTTCAACTAGCCATGCGTTTATTGAGACTTTGTTGAATGCTAATTCAATTGCGTATTCTGCCAGTGCAAGCGGAAGCTATCTTTCATCTGATCTTTTTCCTCGTTTGGAAATTTGGAGTAAGCTTGAGGGCAAGGCAATGCGTGTCGCAAGTGAACGTGTTGCTACGGTTGTCGCCCGGGGTGATGCCGAAATCGGCTTTCAGCAAGTTAGCGAACTCCTTCCCATTGACGGCGTGGACTTTGTTGGAGAGATTCCTGAGGAACTGCAATTGGTGACGTTGTTTTCTGCGGGGATTACCACCTCAGTGCAGAATGAGGCAGGTGCGTCCTTACTCCTAGATTATCTTTCATCCCAGGAGGTTGTCCCGACAATCACGTCAACTGGGCTTATTTCTGTTGTCGACAATTAATGACTGGATTGTGGGCCTACCCTAAAGAAGAATAATTAGCCTTCTTCAGTTTCTGGATGACGGAAATAGGGCTCAACTTTTCCCTTGAGTTTAATAGTCAGGGGATTGCCATGCCGGTCCATTGCCTTACCCGCAGCGACACGTATCCAGCCTTCGCTGACACAATATTCGTCAACATTGGTTTTTTCAGCTCCATTAAAACGGATCCCTACACCACGATCTAAAAGTGTTTGATCATGATATTTGCTTTTAGGATTCGATGCGAGGCGGTCTGGGGGATTGTCGGTCATGGTGCTACTTTCAATTGATGCACATCCACTTGAGTTTTAATCTCGCTTGGGGCAAATCTACAATAATTGTTTTAGACAAGATCTCTAAATTATTTTCAGTTTATTGATCTAAATACTAGTGGTGGCGGTGATACAAAACTCGACAACAATTTTGCTTTTACCTTTCCGTAACAATCCTGTTCGCGGTAGGGGAGAATTGCGCCTAGGAATATTCATGGCGATACTGGTGCTTGTCTGGAGTACATTTGCAAGTGCCGCTGATGCGGAAGCAGATTTTTTTAGTGGCCGAACTATAACCTATATCGTTTCCACCGACCCGGGAGGTGGTTACGATACCTATGGCCGCCTACTGGCTAGCCACCTGCAGAAATATATTCCTGGTGCACGTATTCTTGTTCGTAACGTTCCTGGTGCTGGTCAAATTATTGGCGCTAATACGATCTATGCGTCTCCACCAAACGGTCTAATATTTGGCATTTTCAATACTGGAATGATTTACGGCCAATTATTAGGCTTAGAAGGGATTCGTTTTGATTTGCGAGAGATGAGTTGGATTGGCAGCCTGGCTGCAGAGGGGCGCGCGCTAATGGTGTCGAGTCGCTCGGGGATTGAAGATGTCCATGACATGCAAATCTCGGAAACGGAACTATTCATGGCGTCGGCAGGCCTTGGTTCATCGTCCTATGTTGAGACCAAGATATTAGAGGCTGCGCTAGGATTAAATGTACGAATC
>Ga0315338_1002504_pt1 | contig 18062 bp, 17 predicted proteins | sample ASW8metaG_FD_204518 | JGI IMG/M metagenome (GOLD analysis project Ga0315338, IMG submission 204518) | Ammonia-oxidizing marine archaeal communities from Monterey Bay, California, United States - ASW #8 | ecosystem: Environmental > Aquatic > Marine > Coastal | place: USA: California | collected... | reverse complement strand
CGGAGAAATTCTTTTTAGATGAAGAAATACTTGTGAATATAGGTGTCTTATCTTCAGTGAGACCAATTGATATTGAATTTGTCATAAATTTAGTCAACACCTGTGGAAAAGTTATAATACTTGAAGAAGGTAATCGCATAGGAGGTTGGGGTGCTGAATTATCATCCATAATTCATGAAAAGGCCTTTAATTATCTAAACTATCCTGTCCAAAGATTAGGGTCTATGGATATACCAATTCCTTCGTCAGGGCCAATGGAGCTAGAAATGTTGCCTTCACCTAGTGATCTTTATTTAATGTTTAATAAAATGTTATAAATAATTTGCAGTTAACTAAATCTTTTATATGGATTTTCCTCTTATGAAAATTGGTAATAATTCTATTGGCCTTACACATCAACCTTTAATTATTGCCGAAATGTCTGGTAATCATAACCAATCTTTGGACAGGGCCTTAAAGATTGTCGAAGCCGCTGCTGAATCTGGTGTTCATTGCCTGAAACTGCAGACCTACACACCTGATACAATTACCTTAGATATAAATGAAGGTGAGTTTTTTATTAATCACGAGGATAGTCTTTGGAAAGGTAAATCCTTATACGATCTTTACCAGGATGCTTTTACCCCCTGGGAATGGCATAAGCCTATCATGGATAGAGCCAATGAGTTGGGAATACTTTGCTTTAGTACTCCATTTGATGATACTGCAGTAGATTTTTTAGAAGAACTAGATCCACCAGCGTACAAGATTGCATCATTTGAAAATGTTCATTTACCCTTAATTAAGAAAGTTGCTTCCACGGGAAAACCCATTATAATCTCTACTGGTATGGCTATGATAGCAGAGTTGGATGAGATGGTACGAACTATCCGAGATGCTGGTTGCGAACAATTTGTACTTATGAAGTGCACAAGCACTTATCCAGCATCACCAGAAAACAGCAATATTCTAACTATCTCTCACATGCGAGACCTATTTAATTGTGAAGTAGGATTATCTGACCATACTATGGGTCTTGCTGCTTCAGTGGCAGCAGTGGCGCATGGCGCTACAGTTATTGAAAAACATTTTACCCTAAGTCGGGCTGATGGTGGAGTTGATTCTGTTTTTTCTATGGAGCCAAAAGAAATGCAGCAGCTGGTCGTTGAGACAAAATGCGCTTGGCAGGCATTAGGTAAAGTGAAATACGGTTATACAGATTCCGAGAAAGAGTCTTTAACTTATCGTCGTTCATTATATATTGCTAAAGATATGAAAGCAGGAGATGTTTTGACACCTGAAAATCTACGTATCGTTCGTCCTGGCTTGGGTTTACCACCAAAATATTTTGATGTAATTTTAGGCAGAAAAGTAATCTGTGATGTTAAAAGGGGTACACCTTTAACTTGGGACCTAGTTTGATATATTTACCTTATTTGAAGACCAATAATAATCACTCATCAAATATCGATAATGCCAAGTTGTATTAATTGTAAATCCTTTGATTCTGAATTATCGATCTGTCTAGGAAAAAACGAATCACCATTGAGAAATTGTCTAGATGTGCTATTAGAAAATCGAGGAAAAATCATACAACAAGATGATATGGTTTTAGAAATTGGCTGTGGATATATTACTAAAATACGCGACAAAGTAAAAAAAAGTGGCGGTATTTGGTTTGGTGTTGACCCCAATCCACTATCTGCAGCAACTCACTATGGGAGTGTAAAACAATTACCCTTTCCACGGGATGAGTTTGATATCGTTATAGCTAGTCAATCAATAGAACATTGGTATGAACACTGTGTTACTTTTGATGAAGGACTTAAAGAAATTCATAGAGTACTAAAACCGGGTGGAATCTTTTTTGTTGATTATCCTATTTACTTGCACGGTCACTATATTTTTATGTTGGGTATTATTAAGGCAATTAATAAACTATTTAATACAGAATCGTGGGATGTGATTAAAAATGAAAATTGGAGAAAAAATTTCTCACCTCTGGAACCGTATTATTCTTGGAATGGAACACGAAAAAAGCGTGCAAATGAATTTTTATGTGAAAAAATTATTTGGTTAAGAAAGGTTTCAGTGTACATAGGGTCAATAGAATTAAGAAAAAAAGATAATTCTTACCATTATGTACATTCTCACATTGGGCAAATAATTGATAAACTACATTTTAGATTTTTATGGATATATAAAGGTTTTTTTAGATATTTACAAAATAAGAGTGTTTTTTTAATATCAGGTTTAAAGAAAATAAGAACACTGTAATAGTGTACTGTAAAGGTAATCTATTTTCAAGACGTTCATTTTTAAGGTTAGATAATGCGTATGGTTCATAAAACAAAAAAAGAAATAATTTTTGTTTTAGCATTATTATTTTACTTTGCTGTCCATATTTGGGTTGCAACTGAAGTACATGTTCAAAGGAATATCCCTTGGGAGCCAGATGATCATTATCATTATGTAATAAAAGCAGCTAATTTAATAAACACCCGCATTGGTCCAACTCCTGGCCTTGATGATATTTATGAACAAACAGAAATAAGCAATCAATCAGATGAATTAAAAAAGAGAAAGATAAGAGAAAGACATCATTTTCTCCAGTCTTATCATCCTTTATACACTATAATATTAGTTGCAATTAAATATCTTGGGTTTACATACGAGAATGCGCAGACTGCATTAGAAATTATTGGTGCAATTATAATTGGGATTGGCTTTGCTTTTTTTAGTGTGACTGTTTTTGGGAAGGGCCCGAGTACAATTTTAATGTTAATTTTTAGTGTACTTTATTTTCGTGGATGGGGTTTGCATTATACTTCACCGTTTACGTTAGCAAGTGCTTGTACATTAATATCTTTGGGGTTTCTTGCTTACAAGTCGAATCGTTATCTTATTTATTCTTTTATTTCATTAACTGCTGCAGTTGCATTTCATCCATCGGGAATAATTTTGACAGCATTAATATTGTTAGCTACTGTATTACTATACAGAGGAAAATTAAATGTGAAATTGAGTATTTTTTTACTTCTAAGTATAGTTGTTTCTCTGTTTTTTTATAAATTTCATTTTCGTTTTGTTGATCATGAAATATCGCTATTGGGAACATATAAACATGATAATATTTTTATAGCTTTTACAAGCAATGTAAAAGGTTTGATTTATTCGATTAATAAAAATATTTCTGATGCAGTCCCTTATGGATACAAATGGATATTTCTGTTGTTATTAGGGTGCGCAATATTATCACGGCGCCTTAGACGGTATTTAACAAAACATATTCTAAATTGGCATCATATTTTTCCTAAAAAACAATTATATGTTATTAAAATATATGCCATTAGCCTAGCTTTTTTACTTATAGGATCTCTTTTTTCATTAGTGTCACTTCATATTTTTGATCGGATATATTTAGTTTATTACACATTCATTGTTGGTTTTGTATGTGCTATTAGCTGGCCCATTTTTAATGAAATTTACTCACCTATACAGAAAATAATTGTGGACTTTTATATAAATAAACAATTGACATTCAAAATTAACAGACAAGATTGGCAAAAAATATTATTTTCCGTAGGGTTAACTATTCTGTTTATTTTTTTTATGATATTTAGTTTAAAGGAAGTTTATAAAGGAGCTGCAGGTAAACTCGTTGCGCATAATTTAACTTTCAATCGCGAACAAGTAACAAGGCTATTAAGTATCAGTGATGAAAATGATAGAATACTTTACAATATGGGTACCAACGATAATGGGATGGTAAAGGGCGTGGAAAGCTTTGTATATAATAGTAATAATAATAATCTTAATACAGAAGCCGAAGCTGCTACTTATTTTTATTTTTCTTATGGAGCATCTAAAAGAGGGGCAGTTTTATCCAGCCTTTTGGATCCTAATACCATAGACAAATGGATTAATAATAAAGTTCGCTATATGGTTACATTGTCTCCAACAACGGTTCTTTTTAGTGGTGATTTGTTCCTTACAGAAAAAGATTCTTTGAATATTATATCGAGTAGCGGTAGCGAGGATATTAAAACAATAAGTTTTTACATAGAAAACAAGAATCCTCGTCACAAGGTAAAATTTAAACTTAGTACAACTGTTAAAGATTATGAAATCATTATTCCTAGTGGTGCTGGTTGGTATACATTTAATTTAGAAGGGAATGCATTTACAAAACGTAAATTATCTGCAAGTGTTTGGCGAGTACCATTATTTAGTCGCGATAACTTATTTAACCAATTAAAATCTTTTTGGCGTTTAAAATACCTTAATAGAAGGATTCGGATAAGTGGTATACGAATAAATTCACAAGATACTTTTTGGCCTTGGGATAGTAAATACCAAATAGAATTGTATAAAAATCAATGGGGTAAAAAAAGAAAAATGTACAAACTTCCATTTAATACGTCAATGCTATCACCAGTCAAAAATTTGTACGTTGATCGTATTATAGATGATCAGGGATCAATAATCTTAACAAGTCTGAAGTGGTCAGGTAATTAAATGGCTATCAATAACATTCAAACATGTAATATTTAAATATGAATTCAAAAGAAAGAACCTTAAATAATAATTTAATAATTTTGGAAAAGGGATTAGTTATAGAATCTTTCGGGAATGCAAGTTCTAGGGACGATGATATTTTTTACATCAAACCAAGCGGTGTTAATTTAATGAAAATGAAATCAACACATATGGTTTCCGTGAGAATTCATGATGGTAAATATTTGGGGAAAATGCAGCCTTCTTCTGATACTCCTACTCATTTAGAGTTATACAAAAAGTTTCCGGAAATTGGGGGGATTGTACACACACATTCTGTTTACGCTACCGCGTGGGCACAAGCTGTTAAGCCAATACCATGCTTAGGAACTACGCACGCTGATTATTGGCATGGTGAGGTACCTACTACCCGTGAACTTTCAGACAAAGAAATAAATGGGGCATACGAAAAGGAAACAGGAAAGGTAATTATAGAAACACTTAACAATTTAAATTTTGACCCTTTAGATTGTCCAGGAATTTTAGTTGCCTGCCACGGTTCATTTACGTGGGGAAAAACCATAGAAGATGCCGTTAAACATGCTGAACTCTTGGAGTGTATCGCAAGGATGGCTTGGATGACTAAGTCCATTAATCCTGGTATTGATCCATTATCTGAATCATTGTTGGACCGGCATTTTTACCGTAAGCATGGACCTGATGCTTACTACGGCCAGAAATCTGAATGAAATCCATTCTGCATCCTGTTACTGAAGCCAAATTAAGTGCTTTTATTTACCGTTTTCGGTTTTTAGTACTATATATAATTTTTGGTGTGATGTCCTTGCTGTTGGAGTTTATAATTCGTTTTTATGCAATCAGTTTGGGTATAAATAATACTTTATCAATATTGTTATCTTTGTTTATGGGTATCTTGTTTGCTTTTTGGGCAAATGTTAAGTTCAATTTTAAAATACCAAAGTCCCGCAGAAACAGAGCACTTTTATATTTTATGTGTATCTCCTTTTTTTCTGGTTTTTTACAATGGACATTAAAATATTTTTTACCAATTTATAGTTTGAGCTATGAATTGAATCGATTGGTTATATCAGCTTGCGTATTTATGCTAGCTTATATATTTCACAAAAAGTACACTTTTAGAGATTATAAGAAAGTTGGTGTGGCAATCTATGCCAATGGTGTAGAAGATTTAAATAATATATATGGGGAAATAGGTCATTACCCTGATTTTATACACGTTGATATAATAGATAAAACGATGAATGAAAATGCCAAAGATGTCAAGACCTACCGTTTGGAAACGATGAGGGCCTATTGGCCTAATATTCAAATTCAAACGCATATTATGTCTCAATACCCTTCCCATTGGTTGGATCAAGTATTACCATATTCAGATGTAATCTACATACATGCAGAATGCAATGAAAATTTAGAATCATTGTTGAAAATAATTAAAAAGGAAGGTAAAAAAGCAGGTATTGCATTAACTATGGAAACAAAACCTAATGCTGTAAAAGAATTACTAAAGGAAGCAGACTCAATATTACTCCTTACTATCCCTGAAGCAGGTAGCTCTGGACAAAAATTTGACATGGACGGATTAGAAAGAATTAAACAGGTAAACTCTTTGCCATTTAGAAATCAGCTAACGCTGTGTATTGATGGAGGTGTTAATGAAAACATAGTTGGAATACTAGAAGCGGAAAATTTAGTATCGGGTTCTTCAGTTTTAAAGAATCCTAATCCCAAAAAGCATATTATGCGTCTCCAGACTATGGGTCGTTACGAAACAACTTGAATACAGCAAAAATAAAACAAAAACTCCGACAAAATATTATTGATAGACTAAAAAATATTGAAGGTGTTATATCCGTTACAATTGTTGGTTCCTTTGTTAATCAAGAAGATTTGACTGGAATCAGCGATATTGATACCGTTGTGATATGTAAATCCCTAAATAATTCTTTATACCAATCATGTATCGATGTTGCATCTAAAATAAATCTTAAAAAATGTGGTCTGGATAATTATAATTTAGAAATAAATCCCACCTTTGGCCCATTAAAGTTCGATAGATCCAATCTCGCAGTTATTCACTTAATGATTTATGATGTGGATGCCCATAAGCGACATGTCTTATCCAGTCCATTCACATGCTTTGATTGGGAACGAAGTGAAACTTTTGTTGGACCGCGTTTAAATGAGATTTTTCCAGTAGGGATGCTTCAGTTACGTGATTTTCTGGAAGTTCGCCGTAGTATGAAAAACTATCTCGACGATTTAAGTAAAAATGTCATCAGTTACTATGAATATTATTTTGATGATAAGATAGTTGTTGAAAAGAAGAAATATAAAAAACTCGATGATAAGCACCGGGGTGAATATACTTATCATATAGTTCGCAATCTTGTAGCCAACTACATGAAACTGCGCCAAAAGAATAATAATTATTATTCAAATGATGATATCAAAAAAGAGATTATAAGATTATTCCCAAAATCAAAGCTTACACACAGCAAAAAATTTGATACCATTTCAAAAATCAAATTACAAAGAGCAGATAGTTTTCCTTCAGATTCATCAAACTGGGCTAAAACATTTGTATTAGAGTTCCAAAAAAAAATTAAAGAGGAATGGTCCAATGCTGTGCCTATCCATTTTATTCGCCATTTTGAGACGGATCTAAATAATGGAACTTATCTGGGACAAGGGCGAGACCCCGGTATTGATGTTCCCCAAAACGTAAAAATAATTAATGAGCCTAGTATAAAAATTTTTAGTAGTCCATCACGTAGGTGTGTAGAAACTGCGCAAGCTATTTATAAAGATATGGAAATTATGATGGATGAACGCTTGTTGGAGTTTGATTATGGCCAAGCAGAGGGATTGTCTTATAAACAACTGGCGAAAGAATATCCCCAAATATCTACCGGCTGGCAAAATGGTGAGGATCCTCGGTTCCCTGATGGTGAAAGCACTAAAGATGTTTATGCGCGGCTTACCTTGTTCTTGAAGGATATAGCCAAAAGTGTTGATAATAATCAATCCAAGCTTATATGTGTTGTGACCCATAATGGCGTCTTGCGCTGTTTGCTTGGAGATGCTTTTGGACTTGATTTGAATGATTGGTATAAACTATTTATACCCCATGGGGTGCCGCTAGAATTTCTTTATTGTGAAAATCGTTTTTATCCAAATATCCCCAGAAATTTGTGGGGGAATATTTTGCAGAATATTGGTTATGCTATTTCATGAGTCTGGCTGTTTTTCTTTTACCTAAAGATGATTTTGCAATGGAGCTAGTTCAGTGGAAGGAAAAAATTGAAAAACAGTATCCAAACCAGCTCTATACTGTACATCCTCCGCACATGACACTTATTAATATGGAAGTGAAGAATGAAGAGGAAGGCGTAACTGCTTTATCAACTTTATCTGGCTCGATTCACCCCTTTGAAATCATAGTTAATCGGACGGATATATTTTGGGGTGATATTGCAACCGATGGACATACCTTATTTTTCGGTATTGAAAAAAACGACTTTCTACATAAACTGCAGATTACACTGGCTAATGTACTTATGTCGGTGAAAAAAAATGTAATGCCACCCGATTACTTAACCGGTAATAAAGAGCTCCTTAGAAGTTATGACAGATATGGTTTTCCTTTTGTGGGAGATCACTGGGTTCCGCATTTTTCTGTTTCTTCTTTACAAATTGAAATGACAGACCCTCTAATTGAAGAATTTTTATCATTGAATAGATTATATCGTTTTACCGTGGATCAGTTAACACTGTGGCGAATAAACGGCGATAAGCATACACAATTAGTGGCACTAGATTTTCAATGAGAAGGGTAAATCTTATCCCCTTGGCTGGCGATGGACAACGTTTTTTAGATGCGGGTTATAGAACGCCTAAACCACTAATTGATATAAATGGGTTGCCCATGGTTGTACGTGCAGCCAAAAGTCTGCCACCAGCTGACCAATGGGTTTTTCTCTGCCGGAAAAGTCATATCACAAATGCAAGGATTGATAGGAAGCTAATTAAGCATTTTCCGGGGGCGCTTGTTTTATCAGTGGACTGTCTGACAGAAGGTCAGGCTAGTACCTGCCTTTTGGCTAGGGATTATCTTCAGCCGGATGATCAGCTGACAATTGGGGCTTGTGACAATGGCATGGAATACGATCAACAAGAGTTTAATCAACTGATAAAAAAGTACGACGCCCTGATTTGGACCTTTCGAAATAATGCTGCCGTGCTCCAAAACCCACAAATGTATGGGTGGGTTCCTGTTGATGCCTCTGGCAAGGCCACCGGTGTTTCTTGTAAAGAGCCCATCAGCGATACCCCCCTGAAAGATCATGCCGTTGTGGGCGCTTTCAGTTTCAAAAAGGCTTGTTATTTTCTTGAATGCGCAGATTTAATGATTAAAAAGGAAAGACGTATTAATAATGAATTTTACCTTGATGTTGTTTTGGATGAATGCGTATTGAATGGATATAATGTTTTGCCTTTTGAAGTCAATGATTACAATTGCTGGGGAACGCCCCAAGATTTAGTAAGGTATAAAAAAATATGAGCGGATGAATAAAAAAACACGATTTATCATCGGATTTATCGTAGCTATATTCGCATTTTATTATACGATTCAAAATTTATCTATCGATGAATTATTTAATTCCATTTTTAAAATCGAAAGTCAGTATCTTATTTATACTGTATTATTAATGGGAATATGTTATGTCCCAAGGGCCTTTCGATGGCAACTTTTACTCTCACCTATCAAATCTGTAAATACATCAGGTTTATTTTCTCCGATGATGATTGGATTTATGGGAAATTTTCTTCCAGGGAGATTGGGAGAACCACTTCGAGCTTATTTATTTGGGAAAAAATATGATGTTTCAATCATCAGCTCATTTGCAACTGTCGTTGTGGAAAGATTATTTGATTTGGTTGTAGTTATTATGCTTTTTGTTTGGATTTTAGTTTTTCAATCAGACGTTATTGATCCTAATGTCTATTTTTTTGGAATATCCATTCAAAATATTGCTGTTAATTTTGGACTGGTTGCTCTTACTATAATTTTTGCAACAACACTTTTTATCTACCTATTGATCCATAAAAAAGAAAAGGCAATTGGGACAATATACTACTTTACTCAAATGTTACCGAATAAATGGCAGACTATGATAGTAGATTTAGTAAAAAAGTTTAGTCTAGGATTAGTTGCATTAAGTGATTTTAATTGTTTTATGAAAATGGTCATCTATACAATCTTTATATGGATTATAACAATTTCAGCATTTATCCCTCTTACATTAGCTTTTGATATTCAAGAAAAAACAATTACACTGTTAGTTCTTTTGAGGGCAATGGTAAGCATTCTTATTGTCATTTTGCCAACACCTGCTTATTTAGGCTCTTTCAATGCTGGAGTATTTATTGTACTGCATGAAATTATGGGAGAGACAGAGATAGTTGCCGCGAGTTTTGGATTGGTTGCTTGGGCTTTAAATACCTTTGTTGTGTTTTTTTCAGGTATGTGTTTTTTATCTTCAGATTGGTTACTAGAAAAATCGTTTAACAAAATTGATAAAGATCATTTTTAGTAGTATTGGTTGGTTTGCAAATATTGAAAAAGAGTATAGGAAACAATAAAATCAGTAAACAAATTTGTATTAATTTCTTCTAATTATTAATTAAATCTAAAAATAAACCATAAAAAGAAAAAAATAATGAAAATAACTAAAGTATGGATCGAGGAAGGATGTATTTTCTGTCAGTTTAGTTCAGAAACTTGTCCAGAGGTTTTTAAATTTGATTATGACGTTCCAGAAAATACTGTTAGGGAAAATGTGGATTATACAAAATATGAAGAGGAAATTAAGGAAGCAGCAGATGGTTGCCCCTCACAAGTAATTAAATATAAAGAAGAATAATATTTAACATATAGTTTGGGTTATTTATAATAATAATCTGAACATCGAATCTTAAATTTATCTATTACTGAAAATAGGTTTGAGAAATTTTCTTTAGTGTAAAAATACATATCATTGTTAAAAAGGTTAAAAAGTCTCGTTAATAATAAAAATAATACTATAAGACAATTTTTCCGATTTTGTGTGGTTGGTAGTTTTGGCGCAAGTATTAATTATTTTGTATTTTACATTCTTTATAAGGTGAACGCAGTCAATTATGTTGTTTCATCATTAATAGGATTTTTTTTTTCAGCGACACTTATATTTATTTTTAATAGGCAATGGACCTTTATGGTTAGGGATGGTCAAATAACAAAACAATTTATCTCCTTTAATGTATTAATTGGTTTTTCCTTTGTGGTTAATGGGTTTGTTATTTATTTCGTTACAAATTACTTTAATATTATTCCAGAAGTTTCGCAATTGTTTGCAATGGTGGTTACTACAATTATTAATTTTTCAGGAAGTAAATTCTGGGTATTCAAAAATGTACAGATATAATATAATTTTTTGGTATTAGTTATTTACTTAATTTTTTAAATGGAACTTAGCATATGGTTTTTTGCTCAGACTGTTTTGTGAAAATCTTAGTAAATAGTGATTAAACTATCCATTATAATACCATGTTATAACGAAGAAAATAATATTCCTATACTGGCAGATAAATTACATAAATCCTATTTGCCAGGTTGTGAGATAATTCTAGTTGACAATGGTTCTACGGATGATACACTGGTTGTTTTACCAAAGGCTCTAGAATCAGTTAATAATGCTTTTATTCGCTCCATACGCTTGAAAAATAACATTGGTTACGGTCACGGTATAATGGCAGGGATAAGTGAAGCAAAAGGTAAAATTATTGCCTGGACTCATGCCGATCTTCAGACAGATATTAAAGATGTCTATGAAGGTTATAAAATGTTTGAAAGTCAATCAAATCAAAAAGAAGTTTTCCTAATGGGTATTCGTAAAAAGCGCCCTTTTATTGATAGTATTCTGACGTTGGGAATGAGCATAATAGCTTCCATGTTTTTAAGAAAAAGGTTTTATGATATTAATGCACAACCAAAAATGTTTCATCGGTCTTTTTTGAAACTTACTAATAATATACCTGATGATTTTTCACTTGATCTTTATTTTTATTATATAGCATTGAAAAACGGTATTAGTATCCTGAAATTACCTGTATACTTTAAAAACAGACTATATGATGAAGCAAAGGGTGGGGGAGGGTCCACTTTCTGGACAAGACTTAAAATTATCAAGAGAACTTTGAGTTACATATTAAAATTAAGTAGCCGGAGAACTTAAACCACAGGTTTCCGATAATAGAAAATGTTTTATTGCTAAGCTATATAAGTGTAAATTAACTTAGATTTGCAATTTGTGATTATTTCAAAACCAATAAAAACACATCATATGAAAGTGATTAATAATGGCTAAAATTTGTTTTGCACAAGAAATGTACTTTCCTCTTCAAAGTACACAGGCACTATCTGCATACTTAAAAAATGCGGGCCACCAAACTGACCTCGCCATTGGGCGACCAAATGATATTGTTGATTATGTTTTAAAAACAAAACCGGATTTAATTGCATTTTCTGTTTTAACTGCTTACCGAAATCATATGCTGGCTGTTAGTTCTGCAATAAAAGATGCTGGTATTAAAATTCCAATAATAGCTGGTGGTTATGATATTACTTTTATGCCACAGATATTGGAAAACTCGGATCTTGATATGATTTGTGTAGGTGAAGGTGGAGAACCAATAGTTGAACTTGCCAATGAGATTGATAAAGGATCTGAATTACAAAAGTTAGAAATTGGCAATATTCATTTTAAACAAACAAATGGGAAAATCGTAAAAAACCCGATGCGTTATTGGTTGATGGATCTGGATAAAGCGCCATTTGATGATCGCGATATTTACTGGGAAAAAGATGATTATTTTAAAATTGTTCCTTTTACTCAGGTTTTAGCAGGTCGAGGGTGCCCATATCCATGTACATATTGTTTTAATGATGGATATAAGAAAATCCATATGGAAAATGGAATGGCTGGTAAAGAGTACACTAATTTTCGGAGTGTTGGGCATGTTATCAATGAACTGAAAATGCTATCAGAAAAATATGACGCGAAAGATTTCTTTTTTAATGATAGTACTCTTACTTGGAACAAAAAATGGATTATTGATTTTTGCAAAGCATATAAGGAATCTGGGTTAAAGCAAACTTTTTCAATTAATGCTGTTATTCCTGAATTAAGTGAAGAAGTTTGTAAAGCTTTAGCGAGTACGAGTAAATGTCGATTAATACGATGGGGACTTGAAACGGGTAATGATTCATTTCGTATAAAAACATTAAGAAAAGCGATAAAGAATGATCAGATCATTGAGGTTACGGATAGATTAAATAGACATGGATTAAGATATTCAATGCAGATGATGCTTGGTTTGCCGGGAGAAAGTAAAGAATATGCTTGGGATACGATCGATATGGCTAGAAGAGTAACTGGTAAAACTGGCGTACACGGTATAAATATTTTTAAACCTTTTCCAGGGTTGGAGATTAATAATATTGGTTTAGAACTTGGAGAATATCAAGCTTCCGATGTTGTTGCTCCTGGTAGCGTGCTTCCGCCCACATTAAGTAAAGAATCTCGGGAAGTTATGGATTCTCCAAAAGAAGAAGTTTACCTTCCAGAAGATGAAGCGTATTTAACTAGTCGTGCAAGCATGCACAAAACTGGTCCAGATCAATCTAAATTAAATCCTAATTCTGTTGTAGAAGAAATTAATGACGTTAAAGAAGTTTCAATGAATTCTGAAAACATTCAAGATCAATTGGGCAATGGTTTCATTAGGAATGAAAAAGTTTATGAGGATGACAGAGTTGATACTGATAATCCCTATAGCGAATCTAATTTTGGAACAAGGAATATGGTATTTTATGATAATTACCGGCGTGATCGTTTAGGCAGATATATATTAAAATTATCACGGTATTCTCATATAGCAATTCGTTTCCCAGGATTACGGCCTATAATTGAAAAGTTAATTCAATTACCTGACAATACATTTAATAGAGCTGTTTGGAAAGCAACGGAAGGATTGCTAAATATAAGGGTCCACGCGGGTGCTCCTTGGTCTTATTTTGTTAAATATTTGTTTTTCCATGCAGGTAAACAGGTAAGATAATAAAAACACGCAAATTTTTTATTTAATTGAGTATAATTTATATTTTAATTGCGCTGGCACTATTCGTGCTGCTGTTATACGCTCTTGTTAAGATTTGTATAGTGCATGCTCGTTGGAGGACCCGATAATATGGATCCATATAAAAGCGGGTTATTGCATAAAGCATTAACTGCCATTTTATATATATTTTTTTCCTGTATGTATGCTGTTATGAGAATATTCTATTTATTCAAGAATAAAAAAGAAATAATTGTTGACCCTAAACATCTAATGGAAGCTCCAGAAACCCCAATTCCATCAAGAAAGTTAGCTCAAGCATTAAACCCAAAGACGGCTGAAAATATTTTAATCAATTTAGCAAAGCATGAAGATAAATTTCTTCGTCGTGCGTTATGTCGTAATCCATCATTACCAGAGGATTTATTAAAACAATTAGCAATGGATGATGAACCAATGGTCTCAAATGAAGCGAAAAGAATTCTTAAAGATCCCGAATTCAAGAGTGATGAATTACATGCCCTCAATTGATTTATTATAGAAATAACAGAAACAATTTATATACTGTATTCCTTTTGGATTAAAAACAAATTTCTCTGACTTTCGATTTACAATTAAGCTTAATAGATATGTTCTATCTATACTATACTTTTCCATATGATATTTAATAATTTGTGAATAGAAATCCTTTATCTTACTCAATATGGTTGATGCCAGGCGGCAATGAAAAAGATCAATTTTTAAAAATAATAAATGCTATAAGTCATAAATATGGAGGTCCATTATTTGAACCGCACGTTACACTAGTTAGTAGCTTTTTAGGTAATAAAGAAGATTTGTTAGAAAAAACACAAGCATTATCAAAAAATATTTGCTCATTTGAAATTATCTTTGATAAAATTAGTCATTTAGACGAATATTTTCGCTCCATTTTTTTTGAGGTCAAATTCACTGAAAAACTTATGGAAGCTAGAAATCTTGCTTGTGAAAAAATAACTTGTTCTGAAACTAAATATCGACCCCATATGAGTTTAGCCTATGGTAATTATAATCTACCAACAAAATTGAAAATAGCTAAAAATATTAACAAAACACCAAAAGGATTTTTTGTTAATAAAATATTTTTAACATTTAATAACGAGATTGATTTACATTGGAAAGTAATAGACTGTTTTGATCTAATTGATAAATCTACGAACAGTCAATCTGGATGAATTAAAAGATAATGGATATGTAAAATGGAAATTATTATTCATCGCGTAAACACAATTAATGAACTAAAAGATATTGATAAAAAATTTGGTACCGAAATCGATATTCGTTCCTGGGGGAGTCAACTTATATTAAACCATGAACCTTTTTCAAATGGAGAAAATCTGGTGAACTATCTTGATGAGTATCATCATGGTACGCTTGTACTTAATATTAAAGAAGATCAGATAGAAGACGAAGTATTAAGGCTTGTAAGGGAAAGGTCACAGATAAAAAGCTATTTTTTGTTGGATGTTGAATTTTCTTACTTATATCGTGCATCAAGACAAGGAGAAAAGAATATAGCTATTCGATTTTCTGAAGATGAAAGTATAAAGACAGTTAAAAAATATGTGGGTATGATTGATTGGGTATGGATTGATACGAATACCAAACTCCCAATTACAAATAAGAACAAAACTGTACTTGATGAATTTAAAAAGTGTTTAGTCTGCCCTGAAAGATGGGGTAGACCAAATGATATAATAAAATATAAAAGAAAAATCCTTAAGCTGAACTTTAATATAAATAGTATTATGACGTCACTTCAATATTCAGAAATTTGGGATGATAAAACAAATCCTAAATTGTAATTGGTTCTATAAAGTATAATGGTAGTAAATATTTTTCATAGCCCCTCTAAATAGATATTAGGATATATTAAGATTATGAAAATAAATAATCAAATACTGAAGAATAAATTTGAAAAAATCAAATTTGTATATGATTTATTGGGTCCTTTAAAGTTAAACTATTGGGTTTCTGTTTTATTGGTGCTTTTTGCTGCTCTTTGGGAAGGAGTGATATTAGGGGCTTTTGCAACTTTTTTACAATCTATCGTTGATACAACAAAATATGCAACGAGCACATTTGATTCAAATTCCTTTTTATCGCAAGTTTATGATTATTATCAACGAATTCCAGAAGATCAAAGAGTTTTTATCGGGTTTATTATAACGGCTACTACTGTGCTTATAGCCACCTTGATTAATATAGGCATAGCTATTTATCAAGCCAACTTTTCTACAAAATTTATAGTTAACGCTCGTTGTAAAATCTATGAAAACATATGTAGAAGTTCATTATCATTCCATGATAATCATAAACAAGGTGAATTAGTGGCAATGGTAATAAATGAGACGTGGGCATGTTATCGTGTGTTAAAAAATATTTTAATTTTATTGATTAATATTTTAAAGGTAATCGTTTATTTGTTTTTTATGATAATGATTTCATTAGAGCTAACTATAATTGCCATGTTTTTTAGTATAATATATCTTATTGAAACTGTCTTTATATCCCGTAAAATAAGAGGGCTTTCAAAAATTTTTGTTGAAAAAAGACGTAGCTTAACAGTTTTAATAAGTGAGAGTATCCAGGGAATTAAACATATAAAACTCTTTAACTTATATAATAAACAGGAATCGTCTTTTAGACATAATACTTGGATTTTTGATTCGTCAAATAAAAAACAAGGAATTATTATGCAGTGGCAAATCGTCGCTTCACAGGTATCAATTCTGTTTACACTTGTTTGCCTTATTTATATAAATATTAAATTTTCTTTTACTACAATTTCATTGATGATCACATATATATATGTTATGCAAAAACTTAATGGAGTGATACACGCAATCAATACATCTTATAACCGCTTAAATCAAAGTTTACCAGAGTTTAAAAGGATTACAGATTTTTTACAAAATGACAAGATTTTCATAGAAAAAGGAGGATCTTATATTCCCGATGTTTTATTAAGAGAAAAAATTTCATATAAAAATGTGTTTCTACGTTATGATAATAAAAATGTTTTAGAAAATATAAACTTAGATATTTTGAGGGGTAATACTATTGCGCTTGTTGGCGAGTCAGGTTCAGGGAAAACTTCATTGGCTAATCTAATGGTAAGGCTTTATGACCCAAGTGAAGGAGTAATATTGTTTGATGATGTCAACACTCAAAAATTCAATTTACATTTCTTGAGGGAAAAAATTGGTATGGTTAATCAGGACTCTATTCTTTTCAACCAAACGATAAGAGAAAATATTATCTTAGGGAAATTGGATGCTACAGAGGAAATAATGATTCAAGCAGCGAAAAATGCTTACGTCCATGAGTTTGTGATACAGATGCCAAACGGTTATGATACCTTGGTTGGTGATAGGGGAGTAAAGCTGTCAGGTGGTCAGAAGCAGAGGATTAACTTAGCTCAGATATTTCTAAAGAAACCTGAAATAATGATCTTGGACGAAGCTACAAGTGCCCTTGATACTAAATCGGAACAGTATATCCAGAAATCTATCGAGAAAATATCTGTAGAATGTACAAACATTATAATAGCTCATAGGCTTTCCACAGTTAAGCATGCGGATAAAGTCATTGTTTTAGAAAAGGGACACATTATTGAAGAAGGTGATTGGGGAAGTTTAATAGAAAGAAATGGAGTTTTTAAAGATATGGTCAATCGTCAATTATTTGTGGAAAAACCGGAAAAAAAGATAAAAAGAGTAATTACATAAACGCACAGTTTTTGATCCTATTTTATAAGAATATCTATGTTTCGTTTATAACACACTTATATGGATGTATTGAATTAAATATATTGATTTGAGAATTCATAATTTGAAATGATAGAAATACTATGATACCAAAATTAAAAACAATTATAAAATATAATATGAAATTAATAATTAATTGGATTGACAATGATAACAATAAATCCAGTTTATGTAGTAGTGATTCCTATTTTTCATATGACAAATTAACAAGACGTTTTTCAATTAATAGCGACATAACTCAAGAAAATTTAGTGAATGTTCGCAGAATTTTAATGTCTGAGTTAAGAACATTAATACCCCAGAGTTATATTATGATAGATGAAATAATAACAGGATATTATGATCAATGCCTCGAAAGGTATCTTTACGAAAAATTGAATCGTTCATATAATAATATAGATACATGCTGGTATAAATATGCTCAAAATAACAAATGCATGGGTTGGCAAGATCCTGGAGATCCATTTGAAGAAAAAAAGAAAAAAGAGTTCTATAATAAATTACTTGAATTAAACCCAATGAAGAATATTGATAAAGGCATTATTAATACATTAGATAGAAATGATCAAGGATATGTAT
>Ga0315338_1002503_pt1 | contig 18069 bp, 29 predicted proteins | sample ASW8metaG_FD_204518 | JGI IMG/M metagenome (GOLD analysis project Ga0315338, IMG submission 204518) | Ammonia-oxidizing marine archaeal communities from Monterey Bay, California, United States - ASW #8 | ecosystem: Environmental > Aquatic > Marine > Coastal | place: USA: California | collected... | reverse complement strand
ACATCGATGCAGGAAAAACTACAACTACAGAAAGAATTTTATATTACACAGGTAAGTCGCATAAAATTGGAGAAGTTCATGATGGAAATGCAACTATGGACTGGATGGAACAAGAACAAGAAAGAGGCATCACTATTACTTCAGCAGCAACTACTTGCTACTGGAACGATTATAGGATTAATATTATCGATACACCTGGACATGTAGATTTTACTATTGAAGTTGAAAGATCACTTAAAGTTCTAGACGGAGCAGTTGCTGTTTTTGACGGAGTTGCAGGTGTAGAACCACAATCTGAAACAGTTTGGCGCCAAGCTGATAGATATAAAGTGCCAAGACTTTGTTTTGTAAATAAAATGGACCGTATGGGAGCAGATTTTGATAAGTGCGTTGAAATGTTTAAAGATAGATTGAATGTAAAACCAGCAATAACACAATTACCAATAGGTTCCGAGGAAAATTTTAAAGGAGTAATAGATTTAATTAAAAATAAAGCAATTATTTGGAAAGAAGAAAAATTAGGGGCTGAATTTGATGAAACAGATATCCCTGATGAATTTAAAGAAAAGTCTGCAAAAGCACGTAATGAACTAATTGAATTAATTGTTGAGCAAGATAATGAAATTATGGAGAAATATCTTAATGGTGAAATGCCAACAGAAGATGAAATAAAGAAATGTATAAGAAAAGGAACTGTTGCTTTTAGTTTTGTTCCAGTCTTGTGTGGTAGTGCGTTTAAAAATAAAGGTGTTCAACCATTGCTTGATGCAGTTGTAGATTATTTGCCAGCACCTAATGAAGTTTTACCAGCTAAGGGAGTTAATCCAAAAGACAAAGAAGAAGAAATTTCCAGAAAATCTAGTGACGAAGAACCATTTTCTGCTATTGCATTTAAAATTGCTACTGATGAATTTGTAGGAACTTTAACATTTTGTCGTATATATTCAGGCAAAATTAATCAAGGAGATAATGTTTTATTATCAGTAAAAGGAAAAACTCAAAGATTAGGAAGAATGTTATTAATGCATAGCAATAATAGAGAAGATATAAAAGAAGCTTATGCAGGCGATATCGTTGCTATAGCTGGTTTAAAAGGTGCTACAACCGGCGAAACTGTTTGTGATCCAAATAATCCAATTATTTTAGAAAAAATGGACTTTCCAGATCCTGTTATTGAAGTTGCTGTAGAGCCAAAAACTAAAGCTGATCAAGATAAAATGGGTGAAGCTTTAGTTAAATTAGCAGCTGAAGATCCTTCTTTTAGAGTTACTCAGGATGAAGAAAGCGGTCAAACTATTATAAAAGGAATGGGTGAGTTACATTTAGATATTATTGTAGATAGAATGAAAAGAGAATTTAATGTTGAAGCAAATGTTGGTGCACCACAAGTAGCCTATAGAGAAACTATAAATCAAGCCGCCGAAGTTGATCATACACTTAAAAAACAAACTGGCGGCGCAGGGCAATATGCAAGAGTAAAAATTGTTTTTGAAAAAGGTGAATCTGGTAGCGGATTTATTTTTGAAGATACTATTAAAGGTGGGTCTATACCAAAAGAATATATACCTGGTGTACAGAAAGGTTTAGTCCAAGCAAATGAAACGGGAATTCTTGCTGGTTATCCTGTTATTGATTATAAAGCTACACTTATAGATGGAGATTTCCATGATGTAGACTCAAATGTAATGACATTTGAATTGGCAGCTAAAGGAGCATTTCGTGAAGGGATTGTTAAAGCAAACCCTATATTGCTAGAACCAGTAATGGATGTAGAATTAGTAACACCTGAAGAATATATGGGAGATATTATTGGTGATATAAATTCAAGAAGAGGTCAAGTTGGAGCAATGGAAAACAGAGGTAATGCTAGAGTTTTTAAAGCAAAAGTTCCATTGGCAAATATGTTTGGATATGTTAATAATTTACGTTCTATGAGCCAAGGAAGGGCACAATTTACAATGCAATTTGATCATTATGCACAAGTTCCTCAGAATGTGGCAGAAGAAATTAAATCTGGAAAAACAAGTGGAAGTGAAGGAGATAAAAATGTCTAAACAAAAAATTCGCATAAGATTAAAAGCATATGATCATAAATTGTTAGATCAATCGACAGTTGAGATTGTAAATACAGCACAAAAAACAGGAGCAAAAATTCTTGGACCAATACCATTGCCAACAAAAAAGAATAAATTTACTGTCTTAAGATCTCCACACGTAGATAAAAAATCAAGAGAACAATTTGAAATGAGAACACATAAACGATTAATAGATATTGTTAACCCTACACCTGAAACGGTTGATGCATTAATGAATTTAGATATAGCATCTGGCGTGGATGTAGAAATAAAAACTTAAAATTGAGATGAATTATGAGAACAGGAATAATTGCAAAAAAATTAGGTATGACGAGATTTTTTAGGGAAGATGGTTCTAATGTGCCTGTTACTTTAATAGGAGTGGAAAAAAACTATGTAACAAGAGTAAAGGAAATATCTCCAAAAAATTTAAAACAAATTCAAATTGCCTCAGGCAATATTAAAGTAAAAAAAATAACAAAACCTATAAGAAATTACTTCTCCAAATTAAAAATTGAGCCAAAAAAAAAGATTTTAGAATTTAAAGTGACAAATGATCAAAACATAAATTTAGGCGACACATTAGATGTAAGTTTTTTTAAAGTAGGACAATATATTGATGTGATTGGAAAATCAAACGGTAAAGGATTCGCAGGTTCTATGAAAAGGCATAATTTTAAAGGTTTAAGAGCAACGCATGGTGTTTCAGTTTCGCATAGAAGTCATGGATCTACTGGTCAATGTCAAGACCCAGGCAGAACTTTTAAAGGAAAAAAAATGGCAGGTCATATGGGTCATAATAAAGTAACTATTCATAATTTAGAAGTTGTAGAAATTAACAATGAAGATGGTTTAATTTTGATTAAAGGCTCAGTTCCTGGTTCAAAAGGAACTTTATTGGTTATTAGGGACGCGATCAAACCAAAATCATTGCTGGTAAAAATTAAAAAAGAAGAAATAACAGAGGACTCATCTAAAAAAGAAAAAAAAGCTGATGCAAAAGAATTAACTCAAGAAAAACCTAACGATCAAAAGCCAAAAGAGGATAAAAAATAATAATGAAACATGACATAATAAATTTAGACTCAAAAAAAGTAGGAACTGTAGAATTAAATAAGAATATTTTTTCCCTACCTATAAGAAAAGATATTTTAAAAGATGTTGTAAATTGGCAATTAGCAAATAGAAGACAAGGATCCCACAAGGTAAAACAACGTTCTGAAATTACAGGAACAACCGCTAAAGCTTTTAAACAAAAAGGAACAGGCCGCGCTCGTAGAGGAAATCTAAAAACAAATATTTTAAGAGGTGGAGGAGTGACTCACGGCCCCGTTTTAAGAGATCATAAAAAAAAACTTCCAAAAAAAATAAGAAGACTTGCTTTAAAAACAGCGTTATCTGTAAAAGAAAAGGAAAAAAAGATTATTATTATTGATAAAATATCTGTAATCAAAACTTCAACTAAGGAAATTAAGAAAAAGTTAGAAAAATTAAAAATTAAATCAGCTTTAATAATCGATAGTAGCGCTAACAAGAATGATAAAAATTTTAAACAATCAATTTTAAATATTAACAATGTAAACCTTTTACCTGTAGTTGGTATGAATGTTTATGATATTTTAAAATTTAATAATTTAATAATTTCTAAAGATGCTCTTGAAGAGGTCGAAAAAAAATTAATATGATTTTTAAAAAAAAAGAAATAAAAAAAAAAGAAAATACAGTTTCTACAAAATTATATGACTCAATACAAAAGCCAATTATCACAGAAAAAGCAACTTTATTATCAAATAATTCACAGGTAATTTTTTCTGTTCCTATGGATGTTAGCAAAAAAAATGTAAAAGAAGCAGTTGAAAAGCTATTTAGAGTTAATGTTAAAAAAATAAATATCATTGTATCAAAAGGGAAAACTAAAAGATTTAAAGGTAAAATAGGAAAAAGGAAAAATGAAAAAAAGGCAATTATTTCACTAGAAAAAGGACAAAAAATTGATATAACAACTGGAATTTAAAAAAATGAAAAATTTTAAACCATATACATCAACTAGAAGACATGCTGTTTTATCTGAAAAAGCGCATTTATGGAAAGGATCATCAGAAAAATCTTTAACTAAGAAATATACGTCAAAAGCTGGAAGAAATAATTCAGGTAGAATTACTTCAAGACATCGAGGAGGAGGGCATAAAAAAAAATTTAGAATTATTGATTTTAAAAGAGCAAAATTTGATATTCCGGCTTCAGTAATTCGTATTGAATATGATCCAATAAGAACTGCACGCATTGCATTAATAGAATATGAAGATAAAACTAAATCATACATTATTGCTCCAGATAAATTGAAAATAGGTGATAAAGTTCAATCTGGAAATAAAGTTGATATCAGAATTGGAAATTCAATGCCATTAAAAAACATACCAGTTGGAACAGTTATACATAATGTAGAGTTAAAACCTGGTAAAGGAGCTCAAATCGCAAGATCAGCAGGATCATCAGTTAATTTATTAGCAATAGATTCAGGTAAAGCAATAATAAAATTAAATTCAGGTGAAATAAAGAATGTAAATGAGAATTGTTTTGCGACAGTTGGCACAGTATCAAATTTAGATAATAAAAATATTAAAATAGGAAGTGCTGGTAGAAAAAGATGGCTTGGTTTTAGACCTAAAGTAAGAGGTGTAGCAATGAATCCAATTGATCACCCACATGGAGGTGGCGAAGGTAGGACGTCAGGAGGAAGACATCCATCTACTCCTTGGGGTAAACCAACAAAAGGTTATAAAACTAGAAAAAATAAAAAAACAGATAGATCGATTGTAAGATCAAGGAGTAGTAAATAAATGACTAGATCAACATGGAAAGGACCATTTTACGAAGAATATCTTTTAAAAAAAGCCGATGATGTTCGAAAATCCGGTAAAACTAAACAAGTAATAAAGATTTGGACTAGGAGATCAACAATTTTACCTGAATTTGTAGGTTTAACTTTTGGTGTTTATAACGGAAATAAATTTATACCAGTTAGTGTAAATGAAAATATGGTTGGGCATAAATTTGGAGAATTTTCACCAACAAGAAACTTTCAGTCTCATTCAGCAGTAAGTAAGTCAGAAGCCAAAACAATATCAACAGCACCTGGAGCATCAGCACCTGGAGCATCAGCACCTGGAGCATCCTCAGCGCCAGCTGCAACACCTTCAGATAAGCCAGCACCAGAAAAATCAACAGACGATAAATCAAAAGAAGAAAGTAAGGGGGAAAAGAAATAAATGGTAGAAGAAAATAAAATAAACGATGATACAAATAAAAAAGATAAAAAAAAGAACGTAGTAACAGAAAATATAAAAAATGAAAATGATTTTGCTAAAGTATATTTAAAATCTATTAAAGTAAGTCCAAAAAAATTAAACCTAATTATTTCACCAATAAGAGGTTTAAATGTAGAGAAAGCTTTAAATTATTTATCATTTTCTAAAAAACGTATTTCTGACCAAATAAAAAAAGCTCTTCAATCTGCTATTGCAAATGCAGAAAATAACCATCAATTAGATGTAGATAAATTATATGTACATGAAGCATCAGTTGGTAAAGGTTTGGTAATGAAAAGATTTAGAGCAAGAGCAAAAGGAAGAGCCAATAGAATTTTAAAACCATTTAGCAATTTAACTATTAAATTAAAAGAACAAAGTGATGTAAAAGAAACAAAAAAAAAAGATAAAATTAAAAAAGAAGACAAAAAAAACAATAAGAATGAGGTAAATACATAATGGGACAAAAAGTAAATCCACTGGGATTAAGATTAGGAATTAATAGAACTTGGGATTCAAACTGGTACGCTGAGGATAAATATAGTGTTTTTTTGGAAAATGATTTAAAAATTAGAAAATATATAGAATCAAATTTAAAAAAAGCTGGATTATCAAAAGTTATTATTGAAAGATCTTCAAAAAAAATCATTATCGCTATACATGCATCAAGACCTGGAATTATTATTGGTAAAAAAGGTTCGGATATAGAAAAATTAAGAAAAGAATTATCAAAATTAAGCGGTTCAGAAATAAATCTAAATATTGTTGAAACAAAGAAACCAGAATTAGATGCAAAAGTTGTTGCGGATAATATAGCAATGCAATTAGAAAATCGTGCAGCAACAAAAAGAGTTTTAAAAAGAGCTGTGCAATCAGCATTAAAACTAGGTGCTCAAGGAATAAGAGTAAGCGTTGGAGGAAGGATTAACGGCTCAGAGATTGCTAGAGTTGAATGGTTTAAAGAAGGTAGGATTCCTTTACACACATTGCGCGCACATATTGATTATGCAACTTCTACTGCAAAAACAACTTATGGTACATGCGGAGTAAAAGTTTGGTTATATAAAGGAGAAAAATTACCAAAAGAAGATATTAATAATAATAAAAAAATATAATTAATAAGAAAAAAAAATGTTACAACCATCAAAACCAAAATTTAGAAAGCAACATAAAGGCAGAATTCATGGAAAAGCCCAATCAGGCTCGAAATTAAATTTTGGTAGTTATGGTTTAAAAGCACGTACCCCGGGTAGAATTAATGCTAGACAAATTGAAGCTGCAAGAAGAGCAATTACAAGAGAAATGCAAAGAGAAGGAAGGGTGTGGATTAGAATATTTCCTGATGTTCCAGTCAGTAAAAAACCTGCGGAGGTTAGAATGGGCAAAGGTAAAGGAAGTGTTGAATTTTGGATCAGTAGAATACATCCAGGAAGAATTCTTTTTGAAGTAGATGGAGTAAGTGAAGATATTGCAAAAAATGCATTGTTATTGGGCGCAGCTAAGCTTCCAATAAAATCATTTTTTATTAAAAGAATGGATGTTTAAATGAAATACAGTGAAATAAAAAAGAAAACTAAAGATGAATTAACCGATTTGTTAATTGATTTGAAAAAAGAGAATTATAATCTTAGATTTCAAAAAAAAAATGGTCAATTAGAAAAAACTGGAAGAATTGATCAAGTTAAAAAAGATATTGCTAAAATAAAAACAAAAATAAATGAAGATTTTTTAGGAGAAAAAAATGCCAAAAAGAATACTTAAGGGTAAAGTTGTAAAAAATAAAAGTGAAAAAACTATAATTGTAGATGTTGAATCAACATACATGCATAAAAAATATAAAAAATTCTTAAGAAAAAATAAAAAGTATGCAGTCCATGATGAAGAGAATGTAAGTAAAATAGGCGATGTTGTTCAGATTATTGAATCTAGACCTATTTCAAAAACGAAAAAATTTGTTTTATTTAATGAAAAAAAAATGGCAAAAGCAGATAAATGATTATAACAGAAACAAAATTAAACGTTGCTGATAATTCTGGAGCTAAATTAGTCCAATGCATAAAAGTATTAGGTGGTTCGCATAGAAGAAGCGCTAGTATAGGAGATGTAATTGTTGTCTCGGTAAAAGAAGCTATTCCAAATGGAAAAGTAAAAAAAGGTGAGGTTACGAGAGCTGTTGTTGTAAGAACCAAAAAAGGCGTTTCAAGACAAGATGGTTCCACAATAAGATTTGATAAAAATTCAGCAGTATTATTAACAAAAGAAGGAGAGCCAATAGGAACAAGAATTTTTGGGCCAGTTACCAGAGAGTTAAGACTAAAAAGATTTACCAAAATTATTTCATTAGCACCTGAGGTTTTATAAATGAATAAAATAAAAACAAAATTAAAAAAAGGAGATAATGTTTTAGTAGTATCTGGCAAAGATAAAGGTAAATCAGGTTCTATATTGTCGATTTTTCCAATAAAAAATAAAGCAATTGTTAAAGGTATAAATATTGTAAAAAAACATCAAAAGCCAGATAAAAAAAGTGGCGGAGGAATAATTGAGAAGGAGTTACCAGTACATATTTCAAATTTATCATTTATTTCTATAAAAGATGGAAAAAAAACAAAAATCGGTTATAAGATCGAAAATAATAAGAAAATTAGATTTGAGAAAAAAACAGGAGAAGTAATAAAAAATGTCTAGATTGCATGAAGAATATTTAAAAAATATTAAACCTAATTTAATGAAAGAACTAGGTTTAAAAAATATTTATTCTGTTCCAGAATTAAAAAAAATTGTTATAAATATGGGGTTAGGAATAGATGCAAATGACAAAAAAAAAATGGAAGCTGCTATTGAAGATTTAAAAAAAATTTCTGGACAAATGCCAGTTGTAACCAAAACAAAAAAAGCAATAGCAAACTTCAAAACAAAAGAAAACATGGTTATTGGTTGTAAAGTGACTTTAAGAAAAAAAAGAATGTATGAATTTATTGATAGATTGATTAATATTGCTTTACCAAGAACTAAAGATTTTTCTGGCTTATCATTAAAAAATTTTGATGGACTTGGGAATTATACTTTTGGTATTAAAGAACACATTATATTTCCTGAAATTGATTATGATAAAATTGATAAAGTAAAAGGAATGGATGTAACAATTGTAACTTCTACAAAGAAGAATGATGAAGCAAAATCTTTATTAAAAGCTTTTAATTTTCCTTTAAATAAATAATAACATGGCAAGATTAAGTTTAATACAACGTAATTTAAAAAGAGAAATATTAGTAAAAAAATATAGTAAAAAAAGAATTGCTTTAAAAAAAATAATTAAAAATAAAAAAACAAGTCCAGAAGTAAGAATTGATGCTATTAATAAATTATCAAAATTACCAAGAAATAGCATGCCTTGTCGCTTGAGAAATAGATGTATTGTTACTGGACGTGCAAGAGGAAATTACAGAAAATTTAAATTATCAAGAATTGCTTTTAGAGAATTAGCTAGTGATGGTAAATTACCTGGAATAATTAAATCAAGTTGGTAAAAAAAATATGGTAGTTACAGATACAATATCAGATATGATAACAACAATTAGAAATGGACTCTTACTTTCAAAAGAATCTGTTAAAACTCCATCGTCTAAATTAAAAATAAATATATTAAAAATTTTACAAGAAGAAGGTTATATAAAATCATTTAAGGAAAATGAAATAAAAAAAGGTATAAAAGAAATAAATATTATTTTGTCATATGTTAATGGCCAATCTTCAATAAAAATAATTTCTAGAATTTCTAAGCCTGGCCGCAGAGTTTATTCTAAAATTAAAAATTTACCATCTTATTTTAAAGGATATGGCGTAACTATTGTTTCAACTTCAAAAGGAATAATGACTGATAAAAAGGCAAGAATTTCGAATTTAAGCGGCGAAATTTTATGCCAAGTTTTTTAATTTTTTTTATATGTCTAGAACAGGAAATACACCGATAGAAATACCAGATGGTATTGAAGTTACATTAAAAGATACAAATATAATTGTAAAAGACAAATCTGGAGAAAAACAATTTGAGTTTTCTAAAGATCTTAATGTTTCAATTGAAAATAAACAAATATTAATAAAACCAAAAGAAATAAATAAAAAAACTAAAATGATTTGGGGGACAACTAGAAGTTTATTAAATAGTATTATTTTAGGATGTACAAATGAGTTTAAAAAAATCTTGAAACTTGTAGGAACTGGTTATAAAGCGCAATTACAGGGAAAAATTTTAAAAATCAACGCTGGTTATAGCCATGATATAGATTACGAAATTCCAGAAGGTATAAATGTTAAGTGTCCGGATGCAAACACTATTGAAGTTTCAGGTTCTAATAAATCTCAGGTAGGACAAGTTGCAGCTGATATAAGATCGTTTAGAAAACCTGAGCCATATAAAGGAAAAGGAATAAAATATGAAAATGAATATATATATAGAAAAGAGGGGAAGAAAAAATAATAAATGAATTTTAAGGATAAAAATATACTAAGACAAACACGGATAAGAGAGAAAATAAAAAAAAGCGCAAATGGACGTTATAGATTATCGATATTTAGATCTTCAAAAAATATTTATGCACAGATCATAGATGATGACAAAGGAAAAACATTACTTTCATCTTCAACATTAGATAAAAAGATTAAATCTAAATTTAAAAATACTGGCAATAAAGAAGCAGCAAGTGAAATTGGAAAAATTTTAGGAGAAAAAGCAAAAGAAAAAGGAATTAAAAAAGTAATTTTTGATAGAGGCAAATGTTTATACCATGGAAGAATAAAAGCATTAGCTGATAGTGCAAGAAAAGCAGGATTGGATTTTTAATTATGGAAGTTAATATAAGGAAACATCAAAAGAATAACAACGATGATAATTTAATTGAAAAAGTTGTCTACGTGAATAGAGTTTCTAAAGTTGTTAAAGGAGGAAGAAGATTTGGAACAGCAGCTTTGGTTGTTGTTGGAAATGGAAAAGGTAAAGCAGGTTTTGGGAATGGGAAAGCAAAAGAATTTCCTGAGTCAATAAAGAAAGCGACTGATAAAGCAAAAAGAAACATGAAGTATTTTCCTTTAAAAAAGAACAGAACTTTTTTATATGATGTGCAAGGAAAGCACGGAGCTGGCAAGGTTTTGCTTAGATCAGCTCCCCCAGGAACTGGTATTATAGCTGGTGGTCCTATAAGATCCGTGTTTGAAGCATTAGGAGTGCAAGATGTTGTTGCTAAGTCAATGGGGACTACTAATCCACATAATATGGTCCGAGCAACTTTTGATGCATTAGGTAGGTTAGATGATATAAAAAAAATTGCTGAAAGACGCGGTAAGCAAGTAACTGATTTATATTTTAAAAAGAAAGCAAATGAAAAACAAAGCAATAACAAATAAAACCGTTAAGGTTACAAAAATTAAAAGTACGATTGGAAGAGATAAAATCCAAGAGAAACATTTACTTTCATTAGGTTTAAAGAGGATTGGAACATCAAAAAAAATTATTATAAATAAATCTACTAAAGGTTTAATTAAGAAAATAAATCATTTAGTAAAAATTGAAAATGGTTAAAAAGAATGCTTAATACTTTAATTAATTTGAGAAAAAAAAGAATATCGAAAAAAAGATTAGGTAGAGGCATAGGTTCTGGAACTGGAAAAACCTCTGGAAGAGGTCATAAAGGGCAGAATTCAAGATCAGGAGTATCCCTTCAAGGTTTTGAAGGAGGACAAATGCCTTTATATAGACGATTACCAAAAAGAGGATTTAAAAATTTTTTTAAAAAAGAATTTAATTCTCTTAATTTAATTCAAATACAAAGCTTAATAGATAAAAAAAGATTGGACATTAAAGAAGAAATTACAGAGGAATTATTATTAAAAAAGAGAATAATTAAAAAAAAATTAAATGGCATAAAGATTTTAGGAAAAGGGGATATTAAATCTAAGATTTATGTTCAAGCAAATAAAGTAAGTAAAAATGCAATTATAAAAATAGAAAAAATTGGTGGGAAAGTTAATATTATTAAACTTTCCAATAATAATTTAAAGAAAGAAAAGAATTTAAAAAAAGATCCTATTAAAAAAAAAATAAATAAAGATAATATAGAAAAATAAAAAATGTCTTCTACTGATCATACAAATGCCCAAGGAAACATGGGTGCATTTAGCAAGGCAAAAGAACTTCAAAAAAAGATTTTATTTGTATTATTTTGCTTAGTAATTTATAGACTTGGTACTTTTATACCAATTCCAGGTATTAATTCCGATATATTTCAAGAAATTTTTGCCCAAAACTCTACTGGTTTGCTAGGCATGTTTGATATGTTTGTAGGTGGAGCAGTTCAAAGAATGAGTATATTTGCACTCGGAGTTATGCCATATATTTCAGCTTCAATTATAATGTCACTATTAACTCACTTAAACCCCACACTTTCTCAGTTAAAAAAAGAAGGTGGTGAAATAGGAAGACAAAAAATAAATCAATATACTAGATACGGCACAGTATTATTAGCAACTTTTCAAGGATATGGTTTATCAATAGGGCTAGAGAGTATGGGAGGAGCTTTAGGATCAGCAGTTATTGACCCTGGACTTTTTTTTAGACTTAGCACAGTTATTACTATTATTGGAGGAACAATATTTTTACTATGGTTAGGGGAACAAATAACTCAACGTGGGATTGGTAATGGGATATCTTTAATAATATTTTCTGGAATTGTTGCAAATCTACCGTCTGCTATTGCTGGCACAGGTGAATTAGTTAGAACTGGCGCACTATCCCCATTTTTTATAATAGCATTAATTTTTTTTATAATTTTAATCTTTATATTTATAGTTTTTATGGAAAGGGCTCAGAGAAGAATTTATGTTCAATATCCAAAAAGACAAATAGGAAATAAAATGTATGGTGGCGAAGGTAGTCATATGCCACTTAAGTTAAATATGTCTGGTGTAATTCCAGCAATTTTTGCATCTTCTGTTTTACTTTTACCATTAACTTTAAGTGGACTATCTGGAGGTAAGGGTCCAGGATTTATTAATTTTTTAAGTACATATCTTGGTCATGGAAAACCAATATATTTGATTTTATATTTTTCATTAATAGTTTTCTTTTGTTTTTTTTACACATCCATTGTTTTTAATCCCCAAGAAACAGCAGATAATTTAAAAAAGAATGGTGGATTTGTTCCTGGAATAAGACCAGGGGAAAATACAGCACAATATTTTGATTATGTTTTAACAAGACTAACCCTTGTAGGAGCACTATATTTAGGTACTGTTTGTATAATTCCTGAAATATTAATATCTAAATTTTCTGTACCTTTTTATTTTGGTGGGACAAGTTTACTTATAGTGGTTGTTGTAATGATGGATACAATCGGACAAATCCAATCACATCTATTTGCTCACCAGTACCAAGACCTACTAAAAAAAACTGATTTTAAAGGCGGGCTATAATGATTGTAGTTTTGATAGGGCCTCCTGGCGCAGGTAAAGGTACACAAGCAAATATATTTTGTAAATCAAAAGAATTATTTCATTTTTCAACGGGTGATATTTTAAGAGATGAAATAAAAAAAAAATCAGAAATTGGTCAAAAAATTGAAAATATTATTAATGCGGGAAAATTAGTAGGGGATGAAATAATTATTGATATTGTTGAAAAAATTCTTTCAGAAGAATTATCAAGAAATAATGGAATATTATTTGATGGTTTTCCTAGAAATATAGATCAAGCACGTGGATTTGATGAAGTGTTAAAAAAAAAGAAACAAAAGATTGATTATGTTATCCATATTTCAATTGATAAAGAAGAGGTAATAAAAAGAATTCAAAAAAGACAATCAGAAGAAAATAGAGTGGATGATGGCATTGATGTTTTAAAATCAAGGATAGATGTTTATTTGAAAGAAACCACCCCATTAATAGATTTATATAAAAAACAAAATCTTTTAAAAACATTAAATGGCATGCAGTCTATTGAAAATGTAAGTAATGATATGTCTAAATCTATAGATAAAATTTAGTAAATTTATGTGTAATGTTAGTTTTTATTGACTTAAAATTATTAATTAGTATAATTCGTTTTATTTTTTAAGGTATTCAATTGGCGAGAATTTCTGGTGTAAATCTACCTACTAACAAATGTGTTAAAGTTGCTCTAACATATATTTATGGAATAGGACCAACAATAGCTAAGGAAATATGTAAAGTTGCTGGTATTTCAGATGATAAAAGAGTAAACAAATTAACTGATGATGAAGTTTTAAAAATCAGAGAATATATAGAAAGTAAATTTAAAGTAGAAGGTGACCTAAGAAGCGAAGTCTCACTTAATATAAAAAGATTAACTGATTTAGGAACTTATAGAGGGCTTAGGCATAGAAAGAAACTTCCAGTTAGAGGTCAAAGAACACATACTAATGCTAGAACACGTAAAGGAAAAGGAGTTGCAATTGCTAATAAAAAGAGAGTAGTTGCATAAATTAAATATGATTGATGAAAAAAAAGAAAAATTAAAATCAAAAGAAAACGTAAAAGTAGAAGAAAAACAAGAGGAAAAGGAAAAAATAAAACCAAAAAAAAGATTTCTTAAAAAGAAAGTAAGAAAAAATATTCCTTATGCCATTGCCCATGTTAATGCTACTTTTAATAACACAGTTATTAATATAACTGATGTCAAAGGGAATACATTGTCATGGTCTTCATCTGGTGTAAAAGGTTTTAAAGGATCTAGGAAATCAACACCATATGCTGCACAAATGGCAGCATCAGATGCTGGACAAAAAGCTAAATATCACGGTGTTAAGAATTTAGATATACATATTAAAGGACCAGGAGCTGGAAGAGAGTCTGCATTAAGAGCGCTTCAAGCTGTTGGATTTACAATAATTTCTATAAAAGATGTCACGCCATTGCCACATAATGGTTGCAGACCACCGAAAAGAAGAAGAGTTTAATTTTATAAATGAAAGGTAAAAAAAGGATAACATGAATAAAAAAGAAGAAAATAATGATAATTTAAAAAAAGCTGAGCCATTTGCATATAAAAATTGGACAGAATTAATAAAGCCTACAAAAATAGATGTAGAGAAAAAAGAAACAAAAACTTTTGGGGCAGTTTCTATAGAACCTTTAGAAAGAGGATTTGGTTTAACAATTGGAAACGCTTTAAGAAGAATTTTATTATCTTCTCTTCAAGGAGCTGCAGTTACATCAATACAAATAGACGGAGTTCTTCATGAATTTTCATCTATTCCAGGAATGATCGAGGATGTTACCGACTTTATTTTAAATATTAAATCATTAGCAATAAAATTAAATAGTGATCAGCCAAAAAAAATGTCACTTAAAGCTAGTGGCCCAGGCGAGATTAAAGCATCAGAAATTGAAACGGGAAGTGAAATTGAGATTATAAATCCAGATTTAACTTTATGTCATCTAGACAAATCAGCAAAAATAAATCTAGAATTAACTGTACAAAATGGTAAAGGATATGTTGCAGCTGAACTGCAAAAAAAAGAAGACAAACAAATAGGGCTTATACTTGTTGACTCCATATTTTCTCCTGTCAAGAAAGTCTCATATAATATTGAAAATTCTAGAGTTGGCCAAGTAACCGATTACGATAAATTAATTTTAAACGTAGAAACAAATGGTTCTATGGAACCAGATGATGCAATTGCAATGGCCGCAAGAATCTTACAAGAACAATTGCAATATTTTATTAATTTTGAAGAACCAGAAATTGATGATAAATCTAAAGAAGAAGAATCTGAAATTAAATTTAACAGAAATCTTCTACGTAAAGTTGATGAACTTGAATTATCAGTTAGATCTGCAAACTGTTTAAGAAATGATAATATTGTTTATATTGGCGATCTAGTGCAAAAATCCGAGAATGACATGTTAAGAACACCAAATTTTGGTAGAAAATCACTAAATGAAATAAGAGAAGTTTTAATGCAAATGGGTTTAAATCTTGGAATGGATATTAGTGATTGGCCACCAGAAAATATTGAGGAATTATCTAAAAATTTAGACGATAATTTGTAAAGTAATGAGACACAGAGTTTTAAAATATAAACTTAATAGAACTACATCTCATAGAAAAGCATTGCTTAACAACATGGCATTAGTTTTGATTAAACATGAACAAATAAATACAACTTTGGCCAAAGCAAAAAATTTGAGGCCTTTTGTGGAGAAAATAATTACGCTTGCAAAGAATGGTAGTTTAGCATCAAAAAAAAAAGCTTTTTCAATACTTAAAAATAAAAAAATTATTGAAAAACTTTTTACAAATATTGCGAAAAGATACGAAACAAGAAAAGGTGGATATATTCGTATACTTAAAAATGGTTTTAGATATGGAGATATGGCACCTCTAGCTGTTATTGAATTGGTGGATAGAGATGAAAAAGTAAAAGGATTAGATTCAGGTCCAGTACAAAAAAAGAAACAGGAGGGCGAGACTAAACCTGAGGAAAGCGTTGCTGATAGCGAAGAAAAAAAACAAGATCAGGTTGTTGATAAAAAAGTTTCAGAAAAGGAATTAAAAGATAATCAAGAAATTTCTAAAAAATTAGATAAAAAAATTGAAAAACCAAGAAATTTCTAAAAAATTAAAAAAAAAGGATAAATAAATGGCAAGAACATTTGAAGTTAAAAGATTACTAAGTACAGCTGGAACAGGTTATTCTTATATTATTAAAAGAGGAACAAAAGGAGAAAAAAAAACAAAATTAGAAGTTAAAAAATTCGATCCAATAGCTAAAAAACACGTTTTATTTAAAGAAACTAAGCTTCCAAGCCCAAAAAAACAATAAACTAATTTTATCATAATTTATCTATTTCATTACTATTAATGGGTATGTGTATTAAAAGGTGAAAAAAAATTAAAAATTAGTAGAATTATTTGTAAACATACTTAAGTAAATTCTTTATTTTATTATCTTATGAAGAACATAATCAAGTTATTAGAAGAAAAAAGAAAAAAAGCGCAAGAAGGTGGCGGAAAGAAACGTATAGATGCTCAACATGAAAAAGGAAAATTAACTGCAAGGGAAAGAATTGATCTGTTACTAGATAAGGATTCATTTGAAGAATGGGATATGTTTGTAGAACACAGATCTACAGATTTTGGCATGGCAAAAAATAAAGTACCAGGTGATGGTGTAGTAACTGGTCATGGAACAATAAACGGAAGACAAGTTTTTGTTTTTAGCCAAGACTTCACAGTTTTTGGCGGTTCTTTGTCAGAAGCTCATGCTAACAAAATTGTAAAAATTATGGAAAAAGCAATGCAGGTTGGCGCTCCTGTAATTGGAATAAATGATTCTGGTGGTGCAAGAATACAAGAAGGAGTTGATTCACTTGCTGCATATGCAAAAGTTTTTGAACAAAACGTTTTAGCTTCGGGAGTAATCCCACAAATATCTGTTATTATGGGACCATGCGCAGGAGGAGCAGTTTACTCGCCAGCTATGACAGATTTTATTTTTATGGTAAATAAAACCTCTTATATGTTTGTAACTGGTCCTGATGTAGTTAAAACTGTTACACACGAAAATGTTACCCATGAAGAACTGGGCGGAGCTTCAACTCATACAACAAAATCAAGCGTTGCCGATGGTTCTTTTAAAAATGATATTGTTACATTAAAAGAAATTAGAAGATTATTTGATTTTCTTCCTTTATCTTTTAGAGAAAAACCTCCTTTAATGAAAAAAAGTGATAAAAGTAATCGCAGTGAGGAATCTTTAAATACAATAATACCAAAAAATCCAAATAAACCTTATGACATGAAAGAATTGATTAACAAAATTATCGATAATGAAGATTTTTTTGAGATTCAAGAGAATTATGCAAAAAATATCATCACAGGTTTTGCTCGTATGGATGGACAACCAATAGGCATTGTTGCCAATCAACCCTTAGTTTTAGCTGGATGTCTAGATATTGACTCTTCTAGGAAAGGAGCTAGGTTTGTAAGATTTTGCGATTGTTTTAATATTCCTATAATTACTTTTGTTGATGTGCCAGGATTTTTACCAGGAACAAAGCAGGAATATGGAGGAATAATAAAACATGGTTCTAAATTATTATTTGCTTATACAGAAGCCACAGTTCCTAAAATAACTATAATCACAAGAAAAGCTTATGGAGGTGCATATGATGTTATGAGTTCTAAACATTTAAGAGGTGACATAAATTATGCATGGCCTACCGCTGAGATAGCAGTTATGGGTCCAAAAGGAGCAGTTGAAATAATTTTTCGCGATGATTTAAAAGATAAAAAGAAAATCTCAAAAAGAACTGAAGAATATAGAGAAAAATTTGCAAATCCATTTATTGCTGGATCTAGAGGTTTTATAGATGATATAATACGACCTGCAGGAACAAGAGCCAGAATTTGTAAAGCATTAAAGATGTTAAAAAACAAATTTTTAAAAAATCCTCCAAAAAAACATAATAATATTCCTCTTTAATTATAATGATTAAAAAAATACTCATTGCAAATAGGGGAGAGATTGCATGTAGAGTAATTAAAACTGCCAAAAAAATGGGAATAAAAACAGTTGCAGTATATTCTGAGGCAGATGAATATTCTAAACATGTTTTAGAAGCAGACGAATCTGTTCTTATTGGGCCTGCTCCCGCATCTGAAAGTTATC
>Ga0315338_1002502_pt1 | contig 18070 bp, 16 predicted proteins | sample ASW8metaG_FD_204518 | JGI IMG/M metagenome (GOLD analysis project Ga0315338, IMG submission 204518) | Ammonia-oxidizing marine archaeal communities from Monterey Bay, California, United States - ASW #8 | ecosystem: Environmental > Aquatic > Marine > Coastal | place: USA: California | collected... | reverse complement strand
GATTGCAGTATTGAGCGTGGGTCCATGATTGCAGAGTATGAGTCAAATGCTATAAATAAAATTGGATCAGAATTTCTCAAAAACAGTAAAAGAGTCGTCAGTATTTGAAACTAGAAATTATTATTGCCAGGGAGGTTGCCGGTAATGGAGCGGATAATAAACTGGGGCTTGCAATTAGCCGTCATGTACAGACGACCTAGATATTCTCCTATCAACCACAATACCATGAGTTGTACTCCGGCAAGAAGAAAAACAGCTGATGATACCGTTGCCCACCCAGGAGGAGTTGAAAAAAACAATGCTTCGACTACAACTATGATAAAACCGAGAAAACCCAATAGAGATAAAACACCGCCGGCAATTGCGCCTACCCTAAGTGGCATTATAGAAAAGTTAAAAAACATTGAAGAAAAAAGATGTAACAACCTTGAAACAGAATAGTTGCTCTTGCCATGCTTGCGTGGCAAGTGTTCAACGTTAAGCGCGCCTATATTGTTTGTAGTCTGCAAGACCAGACCATCGATATAAGGAAACGGCCCAGTATAGTTAAGAATTGACTCGACAACCAAACGTGACATGCATCGAAAACTTGCAAGATAAAGAGATTTTGGTTTTCCTTGTGTAATTCCAACGCACCAATTAGTAAATTGACTTCCTAGATTTCTCCACAGAGAATGAGCCTTAGTCCGGTATTGCGCATAAACTACATCGTAGTCATTATCACGAGTAAATTGAAATAGTCGCGCTACTTCCTCAGGCGGATTTTGTAGGTCGTCATCCATCGTGATAACAAAGTCTCCCCAGCAGTGAGCCAGACCTGCCATGATTGCATTATGTTCCCCGAAATTGCGTGCAAGCTCAATGAGAGTTATTGGATTTTGGATTGTTTTACAAAGATCCTGACAGATCTCCAAAGACTTGTCGGGACTTCCATCCACGACGAGAACGATCTGCTTGCCTCCTGGAATCTCGAGTAAGGCAAGCTTCCCGACCAGTGCCGAGATGGTATCGGCCCCGTTATAGACCGGAATAACGATAGACAGTGAAAATTTATTGTTCATTCTTTCTTGCCAAAGCCCATACCGAGGAACCAAAGGGAAGTGAAAATCCTAATTGATGCAAGTGATTTTCCAAACAAGTTACCTGGTAGAGGAATCTATCTAATAATATTGGCACCCTGTGTACGTCACTGCGGTTACGCCTAAGCAATGTCCGTCGAATAACAAAGAGCGGTAAAAGAAACGCGAGGCGATACCCAGTTCTGATGTTTAGAAATCCCGCCTGGCTAAGTGCTTGGTGAAGCTGCGTAGCTGTATAACGCTTCCGAGTATGTACAAGTTCATCATGATAAGAATATAACCAATTATAGGCTGGCGAATGAATCAAAACATACCCGCCGGGCTTCAGGCAACGATAGAGCTCTGAAAGGGCGGCGTCTTCAAGGACCGCTTTATGATAGAGGACGTCTATACTAAGCGCTACGTCGACTGAATTACTGACTAATGGTAGTTGGTTCACTGAGCCTTGTATCAGACCGTTACTCGATTTCGATCTGGCTAACTCGAGGGCCAACGGGTTAATTTCTAATCCAAAAATAAGCGATTCGAGCATTCGTGAACCAAGACTGCTGATTAATCCAGCCGTACCGCAGCCAGCGTCGAGAACGATCTTTTCTGGGCAATTGCTGGTCGATTCCACCATCTGAATTACCCATTCGTGCAATGCCTGATACCACCATAACGAGCTCTCTTGTCTCGCCATCTGTCGGTATTCGTGGGACTCCATAGGGCTCTCTATCCTAATCTACTGGGAAGTGTGCCACCTCAGATTATAGACGTTAGAGATTTCCTACTTGATGCTATCGTGTTACTGGAAGAATTTGAGTTGAATTCATAAGACGGATCTAGGTTCGCCTGGTTCTTTGCTGATTGACATCGCACTATTCACGATACTTTTTAATTGAATCGTTATTAGAAAAAAGATCGCAATCAAGTTTCGACCATTGAAGTGTTGAGGCACAGCCAAGACAAGGGTTAGATTTGATACAAAGGTAGTTGAAGCAAACTAACCGAGAATATTTAGCATAATTCCTGTAACGCACGAATGACGGTGTCCTGCCGCTCAAAACTGAGGGTGGGAAACATCGGCAGGGAAAACACCTCACGGCAGATGCGTTCAGTGTTTGGCAGATCACCGATCTTATAGCCAAGGTGCTTATAACCTTCCATCAGATGAATCGGCCAGCGATAACTGGTGTTGAGAAAAATCTCTTGTTTTCTCAGTTCTGAAATTATCCTGTCCCGTTCCGGATGTCGGCAAACGTAGAGGTAATAGGCGTGCTCAGAGTTTGTGGCAACAGCTGGTAGTATCAGTGACGTCTCATCTAGATAGTCATCGTAGCGTCTAGCCAGCAGTCGTCTTTTTTCTATGTAGCTGTTGAGTCTCGGCAACTTTTTTCGAAGAATTGCGGCATGCAATTCATCAAGTCGGGAGTTGTATCCGTGCTCCTCTGCGCAGTAGCGTTTCTCTACGCCGTATGAACGTAGCCGGCGTAGCCGAGCCGCCACCTCGGTGTTATCGGTCACTACCATGCCGCCGTCGCCGTAAGTTCCGAGTATTTTAGTCGGATAAAAAGAGAACGCTGCGGCATCGCTCATGCTGCCCGCTCTCCTGGAATGATACCGAGCACCATGAGCTTGGGCACAGTCTTCGATCACGATAAGGCCATACTGGTCTGCGATACGTTGTATCTCGTCCATATGGACACACTGGCCATACAGGTGAACGGGTAAAATACACCGAGTATTTTTGTTGATCGTTTTTTCGATCTTTTCCACACTAATAAGAAATGTAGACGGCTCAACGTCGACAAATCGTGGTTTGGCACCGGCAGAAACAATAGCGGATACCGTCGGAATTGCTGTGTTAGCCACAGTTACGACTTCGTCGTTGGAGCCAATTCCAAATGCTTTTAGAGCGAGGAAAAGTGCGTCGGTGCCATTAGCGACTCCGATACCGTGCTTCACACCGCAAAAACCTGAAAACTCGGCCTCAAAATTGGCGACATTCTTATCGAGGATCAGCCGACCGGATCGAAAAACATCATCAACTGCCCGGATTAGTTCCTCACGTTCGAATTCGTATTCGGCTAGGTACTCCCAAACTGAAATTTTCATATTTTTACGAGATGAACCTACAAAGAAATGCCATAGACTTTGAGTAATTGAAAACTAACAGGTCCAAAAATTCAACAAGCTGCCAACAGTATAGTGTGGGTGGTTACCTAGTTATCTTTTAACCTTGTAGGGCTGCAACGGCTTCAAGATAATCGGAATAATCGCGAATATATTTTTCATCGTCGTAGTGAGTGCTGGCTAGCACTATACACACTGAACCGGGCATATCTTGCACAATCTCATCCAAAAATACCATAGGTGGCAGGTAGAGGCCTTTTGCTGGATTATCAAGGCAATACGTCTGTGTGTTGTCTGCATCAGAAAGTTGAAATTTAAATGCGCCAGACAGGGCGATCGCGACCTGTTCAGTTTCGCGGTGAGCGTGGCCACCCCGGTTGTCTGAAATCTCGTACATAAAGAAAATTCGCTTAATGTCGAAAGGTACGTCAATACCACTTTCAATGGGTGTCAAGATTCCTCGACTATCCTCGAAAGATGGTAGATCAATCCAACAAGTATTTTTTAGGAGACCCAATGATATGTCCACATCGATTTATCTATTTCAGTGAGTGTTGAGCTTCTTACCTGAAGTGTCGTTATTTCGACCAGCAGAATTTATTGATCTTGCTTCCCGAGTAACCAATAAAGTATAACGGCTCTATAGATCGGTTAATACGTGGGCTCTTAATTTAGACCAATACATGAGAAATTATCTACAGCCAGATAATTTCGGGCATAGTAGCTGATTTTGTTTCCAAAATTAAGATTACTTACTGCGGTGTTTAGTTTTTCGGTATCCTGTGACAAATTCAATTTGTCGATAGAAGGCCAATGTTCAGCTTAAAACAGTTGCTAATTGAAGGATAAGTTAAGCAATGAATCTATTTTCTTTTGTTTCGGGCGGGCAAAGGGTTCAACAATCAAAAAATCGTGGTGCAGCGAAGGTGCTTTTGATTGTGGATAAGCCAAACTGGGCATACGCTGAAATTGCGCGCGAACTCATTAAGGCCAACAAGAACGATGACCTTACTCTTGACTATATCAGTATTAAAGAAATGCAGCATAACCTAAAAAGGTTGGCAAAGAACTATGACTTAATATTCCCACTTGGGTGGCAATTGGTTGGCCGGCTTTCTGGTGACCGATTATCTCCTGTATACAGGTTCTTAGATCCAAAGCGAGTAATCACCGGAATTCATTCACATCATGCATGGGACAATCTTGAATCGACGCCTGCAAAAAATGCTAGCCCACCCGGAGCATTGGTCGATTATCTAGCAAAGTTTAAAGGTGTCAACGCAGTTAGTAACCGCCTAGTGAATATATTTACTGAAAGTGGCGTACCCATGGTTAATTACACCCCTAATGGAGTGAATGTTGACCGGTTCAGACCATGCCGAGAATTTGGTGAGGAGGGCTCTTTAACTGTAGGCTATGCTGTGAACGAAGCCCACGATAAAAGGAAAGGAATTTCGGAATATTTGATTCCAGCCTGTGCTATGTCTGGTATAGAGACTAATGCCGTTTTCTGGCGCAATAATCGGATTGATCCGGCAGCTATGCCAGATTTTTATAATAGTATCGATGTATATCTTTGTGCATCGTTATCAGAAGGGTTTTCGTTAAGTGTCCTTGAAGCATCTGCTTGTGGCAGACCGGTAGTCTCAACTCGTGTAGGTGGATGTGAGGAACTAATTTCCGATGGAGAGAATGGATTTTTAGTTAACCATTCGGTCGAAGAAATACAGAAACGGTTGAGAGACCTTCTTACGGATCGAGAACTACTAATATCCATGGGAGCCAAAAATCGGGAAATTATTTGTTTACAGTGGTCTTGGGAGAGTCGAGCAACTGCATGGCTTGACTTTATCAAGCAGGGTTTGAGGTAACTGCGGTAAAATTTTCGAAAAATGGCAGACTAGCGCGGGTATTTACATTTGAACATAGGAATTTGAATAGATGGAAAATCATTACGTTCAAAAAAAGTTTGGCTCAAAAAGTAGTGCTGAAAAGTGGTCTTTTGCTGGCGTTTATAACCCAGACATAAATGCCGGTATGCCATGTTATGGTGATAAGCATTTCAGAAAGAAGTATGTATTAGAGGGTGTACCAGTTGCCTCTGCTGTTGGGCAGACTGTTCTTGATCTAGGGTGTGCATCGGGGGCATTTTTTCCCGAACTTATAAATAAAGGCTATGAAGTTACCGGCGTCGACAGTGTTCCGGTCATGATTGAGCAGGCTAATAAATTGTGTAAAGAACTTGAAATTACTGTGAGCCTCAAGCTGGAAGACTGTGCGAAACTATCGTTTCAAGACAGCTCATTTGACGTTTGTATCGCTGTCGGATTGATAGAACACCAGATGGAAGATCTCACCACGTTACGTGAAGTGCGGAGAATTCTGAAGGATGATGGCACTCTAGTGATCACAATTCGAAATTTTTTGTGCCCCTATGTGAGGTTCGATCAGCTTCAAGGCGTCATCTATCGGGCAAGAAAAAATTTTATCTCGTTCTTAACGAGAAAAGAGATTACGAAGAAGAAACTTAGCCACGGTAGAGAGCATTTACCAGCAGAATTTAAGCGTCGTCTCCGAGCCACTGGATTTGAAGTTACTGGACAACGGTACAGTCACTTTTATCTTTTCCCCCCTCCCTTGGATCGTTTTTTCCCTGATGTACATGCAAGGTTGGGTAAAAAAATGGAAATTCTGAGTTCAACGAAACTTGGATGGTTAGGGTCAACCTGTATATTTTACGCAAGAGCAGTACCACACAGTAGATGAGCCTAGCAAATGTCGGATAGATTGTTTGTTGTGACAGTTGACACTGAACCAGATAGTGAATGGGAAAGGCCAGCGCTAGATGATCTTTCATTTAATAATGTTGAATCTATACCTAGATTTCATTCTTTGTGTCGGAAATATCAATTTGTACCAACTTACCTTGTTGATTATCAAATGGCCAAACAGGTCACAACACAAATCCAGTTATCCCACTATAAGAAGCTGGGCGAATGTGAAATTGGGTTGCACCTGCACCCTTGGAGTACACCACCGTACAATTACGAGGTAAGTAACTGTGATACCGCCTACCATCCGTTCTTGACACAATATCCAATCAAAGTGTTTGACAAAAAGATGGAAAACTTGGTTCGTGCTGTACGCGAAGGCTTTAAAGTACATCCTCAGTCATTCCGCGCTGGCCGTTATGTGATCTCTAGAGAATATGCGCTGTGCTTGGTAAAGCACGGAGTCACAGTTGATTGTTCGGTTACACCGTTACGTGTTTGGGAACCTGATCGGAATGCAGCTGGGTCGGACTATAGGAAGTTCGATACGACGCCCTTTTTCTGGGATGATGATGCTGAACTATTGGAGATTCCATTGTCGGCGATGCAAATTGATCAAGCGGATGGTATGTTCTACCAGCTTGCTCGTAAAACGTTAGTAGCAGGCTCATTTAAAGATAACTTGCTGCGGAGACTTTTTCCAAATATACGCCTCCAAATGTGGGGTGGAAATTGGTTATTTCGCTACAAAAAATACGCAAGCTTAGCTCAAGCGCTAGAAATGTTTGTCAAAATCAAAAAGCCGACGTATGTACAGGCAGTACTACATAGTTCTGAATTTCACCTGGGTAGTTGTTTCAAAAAGGAAAAAGAAGTTGATGACTATTTCAGGACTATAGAGCAAACATTTCACTTTATGGAAAAGGAAGGATATGTTGGCGTGACGTTGCAAGAAGCAGCATCACAAATCCGCTCCAGTGGAATTGCACGTCCCAGATTTAACTCAGCCCAATGATTTGATTTGCCCACTTGGTGTAGATGAGAGGGAGTAGCTTGTTAACTTTTCGTTAACTCCTAATTGTGTTAGTAACTGCTTGACCGTACTCAACCGAGTATAAAGATGAACCCCGCAAGTCGGGTATATATTTGTCAACAAGAAATGCATTTATTGTCTGGACTCTAGTTAGGTTATGTTACAGAAATTGCCATCAATTGAAATTTCTGAATAATTGTTTTACCCGTCGGGCTGCTTCATTTTGCTGTTGGCGGTGGGACATTTTGATACTGGTTTCAAAGTGACCTGTACAATAAAGTGGTTCCATTATGTATTTAATAGCTATGTCCCGAGAATAAAGATCAAAAAGTAGTTTATAGTCTTGGGCATAGTCGAAACTTTCGTCATAACCGCCGATGCTCTGAAGTATAGATCTCCTAATCATGAAACTACCATGAATATGGGGATTCATATAGCCCAGCAAGAACTTGCGTGGAAGAGTCAACCAAAGCCTACGTGGAATGGGTCGTCTTTTCCGAATGCTGATTGAGCGGCAACAGCAGACGTCGTATTTCCCATATTCAAGCCACGGCAATTGTTTCTCGAAGCGAGTCGGAAGACTGGTATCATCCGCATCCTGTCGGGCGACGTATCGACCCCTGGCTAAACGCAACCCTCGGTTTAGTGCTACTGTCAGCCCTGCATGCTCCTGAAATATGGTTAGAATACGAGTGTCATTACTAGCGAGGTTGTCGATGACTCGATGAGTGTTGTCCGTAGAGCCGTCGTCTATTATTATTAGCTCAAAATCCTCAATAGTCTGGTTGAGGATGCTCTTTATCGCTTCTGTAGCAAATGCTTCACCGTTCCATATGGGCAGAATGACAGTTATGAGGGGTGTAGATTCGCTTCTTGAACTGTGCTTGATAGTTTGAGACATAGATTAATTGGAATACCGGTCTGCAGAACTATCCAATCATTAATAACATTCTTATGGCTGGTTATGATGCATAGCCTTTAAATTCAGGAGGGCTTAGTTACGCGTTGAAATTTTGTATTTGGCTACGAAATTATATGCCATCGCACCAATTTTAGAACACAAAGTTTAGCCTAGAGCGTTAAAATAGACATTGAAAATAGTAGATAAATATCGTCGCGTCTATAAAATGTAACAGAGGGTGTTTCGATCCCTAGAAGGGATACGCCAGTACGCCTCACTCTCCGCACTTGTAATCCAGAATTATAAGAAACTAAGTCTTGTACAAGGCTCTTTTACAAAATTATCTGTTTATCGCGGACTGTATGAAAGCTGTGGAACTTGTCTCTTTTCGCAGCAGTTGATTGATCAGAGTTAATGACTACTTATGTAGTAGGTAGGCATAATTTGGACCGAAAAAGGAACATCTCATTTAAATATCGGGAACTGTTGACCAGTTGGCGCAAAAGTACGGCACGTCAATGGGTGAGCGAGAATGTCGAATGTTTTGTCATCTCGAGAAAATATAGGCGACTGTTAGGTCGGAAAGAGACTGGTATGCTGGTACGGATAGGGATCAAGCCGGTCGATTTCAGAGAGGTTAGACTAGCTGATCTTTACATGCAAATGAGGAGTGAATGGTTAACTAACTGTCAAAATAGTGATTGCCAGAAAGTTGATCCAGTGGTGATAAGTGATTCTTACTTGGTCGAATTCTTAAGGCAGTACGAGAAGATTGGCAAAAAGATTCTCGAAGATAAAGAATTTAGGGCAACGTCGTTTTTCAAAAACTGGAATGCAATTAATGAGATTGGTTTTCGATATGATTGGTATGATTATCCAAACGTCATGCAAAAACAATATTCTCCGGAAGTTATAAAGGTGAAATGTGTTAGGTTTATTCAGTTATTTGAAAATATGAAATCGGTCGCTTACGGGGAAAGCGACTATACGAGTAGCCAGATTAGTGTCTTAAAACAACCATTCGAGAATGCTCGTTTTGGATTTGATCACAAAACGTTGGGGTATGAAATTTGGGGAGGTCACCACAGAGTAGCAAGTCTGGTGGTATTAGGACTTGAGAAAGTTGACGTTGTTATCTTGGAAGATATTCGAGGAAGAGAGTTAGATAAGTGAATGGAAGACTTCTAATTGGAGGTGGTTTGTTTACTAATGAGCAACTCTCGTTTGGAGAGTTAGTTACAGAGAATCCACTATTTCGTGTAAGCAACGTAAGGTCTGTCAGTTATGGGACTAGTGACGAGCCAATCGACGAAGAATTTGTTGTGGTGTTTGGAATGAAAGGGATGGTCCGAACGTTGTCAAAAAACGATTTAGGTTGGCGTAAAACACGCATACAAATTGAAACATTTTTCCGAGAGACGATACCACCAAAAATCCCACTAATAATTGTGGATGATTTTAGTTTAGAGCAAGCTCGTTATTTACAGAAATCGCTACTGAAATTTTTTTCCAATGAGTTTTCACTTAAGTTGTATCTGCTTCGGGAGTATCTCAGGGGGAAAACTTATCCAAACACAGTACAGCCTTTTTCGTTGCCTGCAGACTCATATTCGAAGTTCAGAGTTAACCAGGTTGACAAATTAGTTGACATTTTTTTTCATGGAAATGCGTCTAGCGCGGACCGACTAAAAATCACGGCTAAATTGAAAAAAAAGTATCCGCAGGCCAATAATCATCTAGTAGTAACTTATGGTGGTGTGAAGAATACATCAGATAGGTTGAGCCGGGATGACTTTCTTAATCTTATGGCCCGATCAAACTTCTGCCTAAATTTTTCAGGTAGTGGTTATGATTGCTATCGTTATCATGAAATTGCATCTGTAGGTTCAGTCATAGTTACCCCGGATTATCCACATGTGATCCGCAATGACTACAAAGATATGGTAAGTTGCTTGAAATATCGCAATTTCCGAGATTTAACAAATAAGCTTGAAAGATTGCGTGGTTCTGATGCTTCGTTAGAAGACATGATCCGGTATTCAATTGATAACTTTGAACGGTATCACACAAGTGAAATTAGGGCATCTGAGTTTATGAACTTCGTTGTAGATGCTGTTAGAAATTAAATGAGTTAGGGATACATGGACATTAAAGCGTTAATAGAATCAGAGAGTGCATCAGGGATCAGTGGGATCATGCAGTTTCGGTCCGAGCTAGAAGGCTTAATGAAGTTCATGAAAGACAATGAGGTGAGAAGCTACTTAGAGATTGGTGTGAAAGGTGGTCATTTGGTACGGTTTCTACAGACGGCATTTCAATTCGACCGAACCTTTGCATGTGATCTTAATAAGCCAGCGAGCTTAGAAAACAGTAACGAAATCGAATTGTTTCACGGATCGAGCACTTCCTGGGGCTATCGGCGGTGGCGCAAAAGAATTGGCCATGTTGATCTAGTCTTCATCGATGCGGACCATACCTTAAAAGGGGTAAGAAAGGACTATTTAAGAGAAAAAAAGTTTCCTCACCAGTTTCTCGCTTTTCATGATATCGCTAATGATGGATATCCCGACCTAAAGAGGTTTTGGGAAGAAGAGGTGACTGGCAAAGTAGCAACATTTGTTAACAGCGTGCCAGATGACACGTTGATCAACAGTCTGCATCGAGGAAGTGATTATATTAATGACTATCGACGGCGGTATGGTAATTCGTGTGGTATTGGGATAGTCGGAAGTGAAAGTCCAACCAATTATGGAGAGTAAGCTTAGCGTAGTAAAATTCTTTAGTCTCTTTGAGAAGTATTGTGCAAAGTTTCTACCAGCGGTTTATTCACACCTTGTGAATAACGGATTCTATGTAGAACGGAGATGGAAGGAAAAGGTGGGTTTTGAGTATCTTAATGATGATCATCCAGATCGACGTTTGTTTGTCAGTTTAGTTAGAAGTGAGAAAATTAAATCTGTTTTAGAGATTGGAAGTGGGTCACAATTCGAACTTCAAATGTTGAAGAGTTCTGGGGACCTCTCAAGAACTTGTTACAGCGTTTTAGATATTAACCAACACTGGTTAACTGAAGGGAAAAAAAGGACGCCCGAAGCATTTTTCTATAAAGGGTCAATAAACAAGATACCATTCCCGAGTTCCCGATTTAATATGGTCTACTGTCGGCATGTGATCGAACATCAACCATATTTCACTGCTGCAATTGATGAGATGTGGAGGGTTTCCATGGATTGGGTGGTCATAAATTGTTTCCGATGGTCTCTGACTCAGGACATAATACGACGCGATAAATATTTTAGTAACACATACTCGATAGACAATCTTAAGAAATATTGTAGTCAGCTATCAGAGCACGTTTCGATGTTTGTTGTTCTGAAAGAGGGTCGGTCAAGTTTTCAAATCAACACTGGCAATGACGGTAGTAATGACGTTAGAAGAACTGAGGATCATCTTTTAATTTTGATGCGGAAAAAGGATTCCATATCTGAAGAATACCTTTTAGGATTGCAGAGAGAGGCTGGGGCAACTCTAATTTTTAGAAGGTTTTAGAGGTAAAGTTAGAGACGTATCATTCGATCTAAGTTTAGACAATAACAGGTAGCTAACCCCTAATCGACTAAACGAAATAGGATGTGAAATAGATATCACCTAATTCAAACAGTTTGGGTTGAGTAGAATTTGTGAATAGAAGTGTTGATTATTTCCGTACAAAGATCGGGCGTATATGTGCTCACTCATATGTGCTGGCTAACTTGTGGGATGTTCCTTTCGTAATCAGGCGACTCAAGGTATTTCTCGAATTCAAAAAGACGGTGATTGAGAAAGATGACCAGATCTATCAATTCGCGACCAGGATTGGAATAGGTCAGATTAAAGAAGAAATCGAGTGGGTTGCAGACCTCGTTCAACAGTACCAGCCAAGAAATATTGTTGAGATTGGTACGCAAAAAGGTGGGAATGCCTTTTATTTATCAAATTTCGCACCAGTAGAGAGCAAATTAATTACCATTGATATTGCTCCATACTTACAGTGGGCGATGACTTTTCATAACCATCGCATTATGACGCAACGCAAGCTTAAAGCAGGGTTAAGAATTAGAAAACCAGGATTGCCTTTTACTTCAGGATACACTTTATTAAGCAAGCAACTAATTCGGAGATTCTCAAATAAGAACTGTCAGGTTATTCCTTACTACACCTACTTAAATCCAGAGGAAGATGCCGCTTTTATAGTACAAAACATTTGTTGTGGGGAGAATCTTGATTTGATATTTTACGATGCCGATAAAACCGAAGAAGGCGTAAGAGCTATATTGAAAGCGTACGTGCCCCGTTTGAAAACGGGGGGGATGTTGGTCATACAAGATATTAATTATGCAGCAGACTCTGGAAACAACGGAATGACGTTATTTTGGGAAAACCTTGACAAAAGCTTGTTTAGAAAATTGGGAGAACGTATTGTGAATCCTTCGGGACTAGGATGTGGTATAGGAGCAGCAATTAAGTTATAGATATAGGTAGAAATTGCAAGTCCTTTACATTATTGCTTCCCCTTGTCTATAGGGGGTGTCTCGGAAATAGGGAAGAAGTTCGTCACATAGCCAGAAGATGCATGTAGAATATATAATGTATCGGTTTAGCAGGAAAACTTAAGGCTAGCAGGAAAACTTAAGGGCGATAATATCCATGCGAGTATTGTTTCTACTAACGACAGTTGGGTGCAGAGTGAAAGCGCATCACGCTACCGGGTTCTTGTCAGCATTTTTAAAGGATGCTGGACATGAGACTGCATATCTTGAATTGGATAGGATGGACCCGAATCAGATTGACGACGCAGTCACTTCATTCCGACCGCACATACTTGCCGCTAGCACAGTAATGCAACAATTTAGATTTGTTCAAACATCTATTAACTATATAAAGCACAAGTATCCTGAGATAAAAACCATCTTAGGCGGCACACATGCAATCCTGAAACCTGACTGTATCGAAGAAATAGATGGACTAGACGCAATTTGTATTTCTGACGGGGAGATTCCACTGTTGCGGTATGTTGAGTCTATTGAGCGTGGTACCGACCAGCAAGATATTCCCAGTATCTTCTATCGAGAAAAGGGCGAGATAATTAGAAATGCGAACACTTTCGCTGTTTCTGAAGAAGATATGGCAAAGTACCCACTTCAGGATCGAATGGTTTTCCCCCGGTTTTCAGATCACGATTCATCAACACCATTAGGATTTAACGTAAGGGTTCTATGGGGAAGAGGCTGCCCCTACGCGTGTAGCTATTGTTCTGTACCCTCTTTGAGGAAAGTATTCCGAGAACCACTCCGAGCTTCAAAAGCAAGTTGGGTGAGATACCCTCCAGTTGAAAAAGCAATCGAAGAACTTGAAACGCTACGGGACCGGTGGATTTTCGACAAGTTTATTATTGATGACGATGTTTTTACCACCAAAAAGGATTGGATATTAAAATTTGCTGAACAATACCCTAGCCATCTAAAAGATAAAGTCACCTACGAAGCGAATCTTAGGGTTGAGTCGGTTGACAAGGAAATTATGTATGCTTTAAAAGACACTGGTTGTACTCTTTTGAAGTTTGGTCTTGAAAATGGTAATGCAAATATTCGTAGAAAAATATTGAAGCGACCGATTAGTGATGAGAGGATTATCGAGGTTTTCAATTGGGCGCACGAGGTGGGTATACCAGCCCATACTTTCAACATTGTTGGTATTCCGGAAGAAACAAAGCAGACAGTGTGGCAAACGATAAAGCTTAATCGGAAGATTCGACCGAGCCGGGTGCAGATAACGATATTTTACCCATATTTTGGCACGCCCCTAGGGCAAGCTGTGGAGTCAAAAGGCTTAAATGTAAAAGAGGATGTAAGTTATTTCTCAGGTTCGAGTAGCGTTGAGGGGAAAGACATGGGAATGACGGCTGTTGAAATCGAAAGATATGCTCGGTGGTTTAAGTTTTTGGTCTATTTGACGTATGCACCGTTATTGGCTTGGGTACAACTAAAAGGAAATTTATTTGGTGACGGACCAATATTTGGAAGATTGGTTCAGTCTTTTAAGAAAGACGGTCTAGCTATCCTAACAAGAAAGATGTTTCGGCAAATTTTTCAGATTGGTGGAGTAGGTGGTAAAGAACTACAGGTAGAGACTATGGGTTCCGATGGGGAACGGCCACATATCTCAGAAGGGTTTCAGAATTTGTTAGATGCTATCCCCGTAGATGCTACGGCAGAAGTATCTCAATACGATATTGAAGACATGGATAAAAATCAACCTCACATGGATGTGCTTCGACCATAAGTGTTATCCAAAGAGATGTTTTATTTAATCTCCCTTCTATACTTTCCCCATTGAGTGAATTAAAAATACTATTTTTTTTACTACGCTGTTAAATTAATTATCCTTGTGTTGTTGGGTAGTGAAAAGATGTAGTTGTTAACGGTCCGTAACGTCAAACTTTGAGTTTTGTTAAGTACTAGAATAAAAAAATTTTTGCGTTTTCATGCCAGTCGCCAATTTGGCTTATTGACTGTAGACCTGGATTCTGATCTACGCTTTGGAATCACACTAGTATTGAAGCAAACGTTGGCTCGCCGTTCAATGTTTAGCATTATGGTTTTGGCTGGAATTGCCGCCGCAACATTTGAAGTTAGTAGTATAGGGATGCTCGGAATTGCAGCTTCCATTGCGACTTCAGATGGACCCATTCCAGGATTGGAATACATTGAAAAGATTTTCTCACCTGAGTCAGGTGTGAGTGAATGGCTACAACAAGTGAGTCGCGGTAGTCTATTTATAACCGTATTAATCGGGGCTGTAGTACTACAAATTCTAAGGAGCACTTTAAGTTATATTGCGAGATATTGTTTAATAAAGATCAATTATTCGGTTTTACAACAAACTCGAGCATTAGCAACTTCACACGCTCTCAGCCTCAGTTATGAAGACATAAATGCGCACCCGCCAGGCTACTTAAATACAATTATCACTGAATGTCATGCGTTTGGGTTAGCTAATAACTCACTAAGCGATGTGATACTCGCATTTATATTTCTCATTAGCTATGTTGTTCTGATGGTCCTGATTTCTCTTCCTATGACGGGAGCTGCACTAATCTTGTTGATAGCACTAGCCTTTTCGATGAATAGATTGGTTCGGCTCATAAAGAGGCTGGGAGAAGAAATGGCGTCAGGAGAGCTCACTGTGGGTGCAATACAAGTTGAGGCCTTACTTGCACACAGAGTACTAAGGGTCTTTGACGTGACTAAACATGTAGCTAAGTTTATTAATCTAAAGCGAGAAAATTTGGTAACCAAGTACGTAAAATCGAAGCTATTAATGGCTCTTGTTATCCCAACAGTAGATGTATTTACGACTACTGGTGTTGCATTGTTCCTAATAATTGGTTATCTGGTATTTGCCGAACAAACAGTAGCACTGATTCCTAGCGTCTTGGTTTTCTTGGTCATTCTCTTTCGATTGATGCCAAAAGCTAACTTGTTGAACCAAACCAGACTTAGCTTGGGACTTATCGTGCCAAAGATTCGAAAAATTTCAGCATTCCTTCAAACAGATAGTCGATCGACTTCTCGGAATGGAGGACATGCATACGAAGGATTGGGTAACAACATCTCGTTCAACAGAGTATCGTTTCAGTATGCTGGTAGTGAATCAAGCGTGTTAAAGGAAATCTCATTTTCATTTGAAAAGAATTCAACCATAGCATTGGTTGGCCCATCCGGTGTTGGTAAGTCTACAGTTGTCGATTTATTGACGGGCTTAATTCAGCCAACGGAAGGAACAATATCAGTCGATGGTGTAGATTTGGAAGCCCTAAATACTAGTCATTGGTTGAAGAAGATTGGCTCTGTTGAGCAGGAAGTTTTTTTATTTGATACAAGTGTTCGAGATAATATCGTATTATTCGATAACACGGTGTCTACAGAAAAAGTTATAGCTGCGGCCAAGCTTACACATGCACATGAGTTTATCGTGCTGATGCCAGAAGGGTATCAAACCAGAGTTGGCGAGCGAGGTTATCGATTATCTGTGGGACAAAGACAGCGACTCGCGTTAGCCCGTGCACTGGTTCGTGATCCCGAATTATTGATACTGGATGAAGCTACGAGTTCCCTTGACTCTGATTCGGAATTTTTTATTCAAAATACCCTTAACGAACTTCATTCGGAATGCACGGTCTTCATCGTTGCACACAGGTTGTCGACGGTTCAACGAGCCGATCAAATTATAGTAATGCAGGACGGTCGGATAACTGAGAAAGGAACGCATAAAGAGTTATTAGAGTTAAATAAATATTATTCTCATATTTGGCATCTACAAGCGGGAGGTGAGGTAAATTAATTGATAGTTTTACTATGTCGGAATATATTTTATGTGGATTAAATCTATCTAAATTGCTCTATATCAGAATTTTCGGTGCGGTTAGATTGCAATACTTCGGTTAGTTCTGAAGGTATTTGTCTAGCAAGAATTTACGTTGTAAATATGTTCTGAAAGCTTAATAAAGTTAGTAATTTAGGTTTTGACCAAATATTTTGGAGGTAGATCAGAAACAGCAAATGGAAAATGAAAATTGAGTCTAATATCAAAGCTAAAAAAAAGGTTAGGATCGGGAGATCTAATAAGGCGTAATGATGTCCAATTGATTCGTCCCGGTTATGCTTTACGGCACGAAGGTTGCGATATGTTGGTTCTTGGTACAGGATCCTCAATACTTGACTACCAAAATGAAATTCGGGCATTTTCTGAGACAGAGAATCTAGTGGTTATTGGAGTCAATAATGCATTTGAAATGTTTTCGCTTGATTACGTAGGATTTACTAATAGGGACCGATTCTCGACATTTGGAAGACGGCAGGCCTCTGAATCAACTAGAGCGCTCCTATCTATCTATTTTACAGATGAGCAGATAAAAAAATGGTGCAATATGTCGCATGATTTGGTTATGTGGAGGGATACTAGAAATCCAAATGTATGTGCGATAGATGAGGATGGCATAATTTCCCAACACGGTTCTGTTGGAACCCTTATGGTTCTTGTTGCATATGTTATGGGTGCTCGCCGTGTTTATGTTGCAGGCATGGATGGCGCTGATGAGTCTCAGCTAACTCACGAAAATATCCATTTCCGGACGATCGATTACAAGCCTTACCTAACGGAAAAAGAAAGGGAAAAGAAATATCGACACTGGCTTACAGATATACTACCGCAAACGTTTGCTGCGATTCATGCGTGGAATGTAAGTATAGGACGAACACCGTTCGTATCATTGACACCCACATATTATGGAGATTACTTTGATCCTAATTTGCTTGGAATCAGATAGGTAGAACCTTGCGGTTGTTATGTAACGTTAGGAGATGAGTGTGATAGAGGATTTACCATAGCGGATAGTTATCTTTTCTGTCATGTGTCTTTCTCTTTCTAAACTTATAAAAAGAGACGAATAGTACAAACAGAACCAGAAACAAAACGCTATATAAAAATATTTCCATCCCGTCCAATTATTTTTTGAGTAATGATGTTTGCAGCTAATTCATAACCGCAGTCGTTAAGGTGTATTCTGTCGACAAACAGCCATTTTTTGTCTATGTTTTGTTTCGCGAACAACTGGTTCATATCCAAGTATCTCACACCATGTGACTCACAGATAGCCTTGCAGATATTTGCACATGAAGAATATTGTGAAGCGTGAGTAGCTTTAATGTGGTCATTCTTTTTTGGTGAGCTGTCGAATTCAGTAAATAACGTCGATTCTTCTGTAGAGTATTCTTTCCCAGTCCATGTGGCTACCGGTTGTAAAATAAAAGTTAGGCTGACTCCCTCACTCTGGGAAAGTAATTTCCAGTGACGAATATTTCTCTCAAACATCGATGGGAAACTAACACTATCTTCTAGATCAAGTGGAACATTTTTGAGCGTTGAGGAATTTTCAGAATCAGCATTATTTTGCGAGTTGTTTTTCCCGATTGCGATACGAATCAACTCCGCTTTCGTTAATTCATCCCAGTTCGTTTTACCAGGAAATATTGTTTCTAGTACGCTGTTTAATATTTGTCGTGGAAGACGTGGTCGAATAGACCTTTGTCTCATCATCTCATGATAGTAAGAATCGAAAAAAAATGATTCG
>Ga0315338_1002501_pt1 | contig 18072 bp, 13 predicted proteins | sample ASW8metaG_FD_204518 | JGI IMG/M metagenome (GOLD analysis project Ga0315338, IMG submission 204518) | Ammonia-oxidizing marine archaeal communities from Monterey Bay, California, United States - ASW #8 | ecosystem: Environmental > Aquatic > Marine > Coastal | place: USA: California | collected... | reverse complement strand
GTTCTGGCTGAGGAGCTGCGTCGGGAACGTGACCCACAGCAGAGACCGCTGCCGATTCGCGGCTATCAGTCCCTCTGCGCCTGGACCCCTCGACGGAAGGTCGTCGGGGAAGTACGACCAGAAGCTCGTGTACGCATCGTCGCTCGGACCGATCTTCGACAACCGAGTCGGCGTCAAGTGATGAAGCGAGGACGGGTGCACAACCGAGAGGTGATAGCCCTCGATGAAGTTCTCGACAACGCACTTCCAATTCGTCTCCCAGACTTCCTCGCCAGTGTGGGCGTACACGAACGTGTCCGGTTCAAAGTTGGCCAGCTCGCGGCTCAGGCCGGTGAGCCGAGAAGTCATGGCCACGGGTTCTGGAGACAGATTCACACAGATGAGCCCGTTCCACAGCTCGCTCGCAAACTGCGGCAGCGAACAGCCGCCAGCTTCGAACCAGCGATCCTCCACATACGGAGTCGCGGCCAATACCCCATCGTTGCGATAACTCCACGCGTGGTAAGGGCACGTGAACGCGGCCGCGTTGCCGCCACCGTCTGCGACCTGCATACCGCGGTGCCGACACACGTTCGAGAGCACGCGTACAGCCTCGTCGTCGGACCGAACGACGATCAATGGCTCGCCGAGCAACGTCACCGTGAAGTAGTCGCCGACATTGGGAATCTCGCCAGCAGCGCCGACGCAATGCCACCCCGGTTCGAGAACTTCGGCGACCTCGGCGTCATAGATCGCTGGGTCGGTGTAGTAGCGGCCCGGAAGCGTGGTCGCCCGACCGTCTGGCATCGCGGCGATGCGGCTCAGCTCATCGAACATCGACCGGCGCCTCCAGCGAATGACATGCCCGAAGAAGATAGTTCTGCACGAGCACCGGCGCGAGAACGAGGTTTCGGCCGATGACCACTGGGGCTATCCTCAACACTTCACAGGAGCGCCTCTAGCTCAACTGGTTAGAGCGTCGGACTCTTAATCCGCAGGTTCCGGGTTCGAGTCCCGGGGGGCGTACTGTCAAACAGAAGTCCAGGTCCGAGATCCCAGCACCGGCGCACGCCGCCGGTCCTGGGGTTTCGTCGTATGTATCGGCAGCTCCGCAAACGTGGAATAGATCACTGCTCAAACGGCATTTCGCCGTGACCACACACACACACACAAGGATCCTCATGAATCAGATGCTCGACTTCAACGCCAACGTGATCGCCGAGTTCAGGGCGAACAACGGCGTCTGCGGAGGCCCGTTCGAGGGCGCTCCGATGATCCTGGTCACGATGAAGGGAGCGAAGTCGGGCCGCACCCTGACCTCACCGCTCGTGTACTCGATGGATGGGGACGACGCGATCATCATTGCGTCGAAGGCTGGCGCGCCTTCGCACCCGAACTGGTACCACAACCTCGCCGCCAACCCCTCGTGCACTGTCGAGATCGGCAATGACAGCTACGAGGCAACGGCCGTGCAAGCCGAGGGTGAAGAGCGCGATCGCCTCTACGCAGCTCAGGCCGCCCAGATGCCACAGTTCAACGACTACGCAGAGCAGGCTGGCTCGCGGGTCATTCCTGTGTTCAAGCTGCAGCGCAGCTGATGACCAATGTGGCCTCGCTCGCCACACAGCTCGCAGCGAACATCGACGCCGACCGGGTACTCGAGCTATCGAGGCAGCTGATCGCAACACCGAGCGTCAACCCGTTCAGTGATCCGGCCGGACCGGGCGCCAGAGAGGCAGAGGTCGCCGACCTCTACGCCCGTGAGCTCGAGTCGTCCGGCATGACGGTCGAGCGTGTCGTCGTAGTCGAGGGTCGGCCGAACCTGATCGGTCGAATGGGCGATCCGTCAGGGCCCTCGTTGATGCTCGCGGGACACCTCGACACCGTCGGGGTGAATGGATACGACCACCCATTCGACCCGAGGGTCGACGGCGGCCGGCTCTACGGACGCGGGAGCTGCGACATGAAGGCAGCTCTCGCGTGCTTCGCCGAAGTGGCGAGGATCCTCAACGAAGCTGGCGTCGAACTCAGCGGCGAGCTGCTCATCGGCGCGATCGCCGATGAAGAGGACCGCATGCTCGGCTCGATGCACTTCGGTGAGCACGGACCTAAGGTCGACCACTGCATCGTCGGCGAGCCGACCGACTTGGCCATCTGCCCGGCTCACAAGGGCCAGCTCGGAACGATCATCACGACATCCGGTCGAGCAGTGCATTCGAGCGTTCCCGAGGAGGGCGTCAACGCCATCGAGAAGATGGGCAAGGTCATCGCCGCGTTCGATGGGTACAACGCCGAACTCAGGGCCGCCGAACCGCATCCGATGTGCGGTACCGGTTCGTTCAACCTCGGAGTCATCACCGGTGGCGAGATCGTCTCGACCGTTGCAGACCACTGCTCGCTCGAGGTCGACAGGCGACTGTTGCCCGGCGAGACCTTCGACGATGTCGTTGCGCAGTATCGCGGTCGGCTCGATCCGATCGCGACGAACGACCCTGAGTTCGCGTACGAGATCGCCGGCTTCAGCATGACGAGCGAGGCGCTCGATACACCTCTCGATCATCCAGTCGTGACGGCGAGCGCCGCTGCGTACGAGTGGGCCACGAGTGGGCCGGCGAACATCACGGCATTCACCGGGTGCACCGACGCTCCGAACTTGGGCGCGCCGGCCGTGATCCTCGGACCTGGATCGTTGAGCCAGGCGCACTCGCTGAACGAGTGGGTCGAGATCGATCAGCTCACCACGGCCGCGAAGATCTACCTACACGCCGCGCTGGCGCTCCTCACCTGAGGACTCCTACTGGGTGCGCAGGCCGGCTTCGAACTCGCCGGCGACCATCTTGCGGCGAGTCTCAGCATCGGGTTCTGACAGACGCTCGAGGGTCACGCCGACGATCTCGGCGGTACACGGGAAGCCGTGGTCGTACGGGCCGACTGGGGCTCCCGAATCGATGCCGACGTCGAAGGTCTCTCCCGACATCGAGAAGATGACCGGCACCGTGCGCTCGATGCGGGCTGAAGCGACCAGAGCGTCATCAACGAACAGCGATGCGTCGCCACCGGCACCGAAGCCGCCGTCGTGCACGTAGATCATTCGCAACTCGTGTTCGCCCGACGCCAACGCCTCTGCGGCCCGGAGGAACGTCAGATCGTGGCCGAAGCAGTTGTAGAGGTACGTCGGCACGCCAGCCTCATCGAGGTACAGACTCCAGCCCGCCATGTTGCCGCCCTGGCAGGCGACTACCCCGACCGCTCCCCCGTCTGGCACCACGATCTCGGCCGAAACCTCACAGCTCGAGTTCTTCATGTTCACAACCGAGCTCTCCGGCATACGCACATGAGCGCGGGTGTAGGTCATCTTGGCGACGTCGCCGAGCGAGTGCGGTACCGCTCGCGCTCCGGTGCGGCGACTTCCTGCGTCGCGCATCGGGTACACGCCGTGACTCGACGCCTGCTCGTCGAACAAGCGCTGCAGATCGGCGAGTCGGTCCGGATACTCAGCCGCGAGGTCAACACTCTGGGAGAAGTCGTCGGTGACGTTGTACAGCTCCCACTGCTCGTCAGGTCCGTCGAACTCATAGGCTGCCATCCGGTTCCAGGGAACGCGGCCGTGGAAGCACGATGCAATCCAGCCGTCGTGATACATCGCCCGGTTCCCGAGCAGCTCGAAGTACTGCGTGGTTCGAGCGCTGTCTGCCGCGTCGTCGTCGAACGAATAGTTCATGGCGACGCCTTGGATCGGCATCTGCTCAATCCCGTTCACCGCTTCGGGCGCTTGGATGCCGGCTGCCTGCAGAATCGTCGGCGCGAGGTCGATGACGTGATGAAACTGCGAACGCAGCTCGCCCTCGGCGTCCATGCCATTCGGCCACGAAACCGCCAACGCGTTCCGTGTCCCTCCGAAGTGAGATGCAACCTGCTTCATCCACTGGAACGGAGCGTCGAGCGCCCACGCCCAGCCCACGTTGAAATGGTTCTCGCACCTCGCCGACCCGAAGTCGTCCATGTGGTCGAGCATCCACTCCGGATCCTCGGGCACGCCGTTCTGGAACGAAGGAGCACTCCACGCTCCATGAATCGTTCCCTCGGCCGACGCCCCATTGTCTCCCGTGAGGTAGATCACGAGCGTGTCGTCGCCGACACCAAGATCGTCGATGGCGTCGAGCACCCGACCGACCTGGTGATCGGTGTGCGAGAGAAATGCGGCGAACACTTCCATCAGTCGACGGGCGACTGGCTTGTAGCGATCGGGGTACTCATCCCAGCTCGGCACCTGGTCTGGCCGTGGGGTGAGTTCCGTTCCGGCCGGGATGACACCTGACTCGAGTTGTCGCTCGTAGATCTCGGCGCGTAGCTCGTCCCAACCCTGATCGAAGTGGCCTTCAAACTTCTCAATCCACTCGGGCCAGACGTGGTGGGGCGCGTGAACAGCTGGCGGGGCGAAATAGCAGAAGAACGGCTTGTCTGGAGCCGAGGCTTTCTGGCGCTGGATCCACTCGATGGCTTTCTCAGCCAAGTCCTCAGACAGGTGGTAGTCGTCCCGACCGAGATGAGGTTCGACCGGCGTTGTCTGGTCGTAGGCCGCTGGTTCCCACTGCGAAGCCTCGGCGCCGATGATGCCGTAGAAGCGTTCGAAGCCCATGCCCGTCGGCCAACGGTCGAACGGGCCAGCCGGGCTCTGCTCCCACGACGGAGTCAGGTGCCACTTGCCGAAGCACCCAGTCGAATAGCCGTTCTGTCGCAGCACCTCTGCAACCGTCGCTGCCTCCCGTGGGATGGCCGAGTCGTACCCGGGAAAGCTGTTCGCGATCTCGGTGATGCCGCCCATGTGGACGCTGTGGTGGTTGCGACCGGTGAGCAGCGAAGCCCGAGTCGGCGAACACAGAGCAGTGGTGTGGAACTGGTTGAACTTCAACCCAGCGGCCGCGACCCGATCGACTGTCGGCATCGGGACCGGACCACCGAACGCACTCGGAGATCCGAACCCCACGTCGTCGAGCATGACCAACACGACGTTTGGGCCGCTCGCCGGCTCGCCGCCCGACAGCGGAACCGCCTCTGCGTCGTCGAGCAGACGTGCGACGCGTCCGCCGAATGGAGGCGTCGGCTTGGGAATGTGCTCAGACATCGATGACCCAGGCGCCGATGGTCATGTGTGTTCGCACGGCGAACCCAATGCGTTCGTACAACGCGAGCGCAGGCTCGTTGCCCTCTCGAACGTGCAGCACGGCCTCGTCTCCTCGTTCTCGAATCGTTCTGGCGATCTCGAGCGTGCATGCCGCGCCGAGGCCGCTCCTTCTGGCTGAGGGATCGACGCACACGGCGGACACCTCTGTCCAGCCGTCGCACGACAGCCGCTCACCGGCCATGGCCACGAGGCGCCCGCCGCGCCGAACACCGACATAGCGCCCCATCTCGAGAGTTCGAAGACTGAACGGGCCAGGCTCTGTGGCCTTGGCCAGCGCCACCATTTCGGCAGCATCATCGTTCCCGAGCTCGACGAATTCGATGTCGGGCACATCGTCGAGATCGGCCGCGACGAACTGCGTGCCGATCTCGTTCATCACCTGTCTCCATCCGGCAGGAGGGCTGAACGAAGGATCAATGAGCAGCACCACAAACCGGCGCTCCGCCGCGAGCTCGGCCAGGTCAGCCCATGACTCATCCGAGAAGTCGGCCGTCGCACAGAAGGGCGAGACCTCAGGTGCGTACGCGGCACCGTTGCCGTGTCGTATCGCCAAGTGAGCCTGACGTCCTGTGAGGGCGTGCCAGAAGGCATTGTCGAGCAGCGAAGGGTCAGACGGCATCGACATGGAAACTAATCAACCGCAGGGAGGAGAACGAGATCGGCCGAAAGGCGGATGCACTTTGCCGCCCAGATTTGAGACCATGGAGCCATGAGGTGGACACGCATCACGTTCCTAGCCGTCGTAGTTGCCGTCGTCGTCGCTGCCTGTGGCGACAGCGGAAGCGGTTCTGACGTCCCAGCCGCAGGCTCGGCGACCACCGAGGACGTGGCGACCACGATCGCGGTCGGCCCGGCCGACAGCACCGGCTTCGCGACACACGTGCTCCCCATCATCGAGAACACATGTGCGCGGTGCCACACGGGCAACGGGCCTGGCACACCACATCTGCGGCTCGACACCATCGGCGACGCCATCGAGAACTCCGATCTCATCGTCGAGGCCGTTGGGCTCGGTGCGATGCCGCCCTGGCCGGCCTCGAACCTGAGCGTCGCGTTCAAGAACGACTGGAGCCTCACCGACGCAGAGCGTGACGCCATCGTCGAGTGGGCCAGACGGCCGCTGACCGACCTCGACCCAGCAACGCCCATCACCTCCACAGCAGGAATTCAAGCGCTCACGAACGTCGACCTCGAGATTCCGCCGCTCGGCGGGTACGCGGGAGCCAAGGATCAACCCGACGAGTACCGCTGCTTCATCTACGACGTGCCATTCGAGGGCGAGACGTGGCTCCGCGGCTATGAGTTCGTGCCAGACCAGACCGAAGTCGTACATCACGCCATCGGCTATCGAATTCCGGGAACCCTGCGCGACAGAGCCGAGCAGCTCGATGCAGAACACTCCGACAATGGCGGGTGGCCATGCTTCGGTAGCTCTGGTCTCGGTGAGGACGAGATCTTCCTGGGCTGGGCCCCTGGTCAAGGGCCAACCGAGCTGCCGCCCGGGTCCGGACTTCCCATTGCCGATGGCGACTTCCTCGTCGTTCAGGTTCACTACCACTTCGAGGTCGACGCCCCTCGCGACTTTTCGACCATGCGGCTCGACGTCGCTGACGACTCCGAGCTCCCGCTCGACGTAGTCGAGATCGTCGAATTCGTCGCACCGGCCGAGATCCCGTGCGCGAGCGACGAGACCGGGCCGCTCTGCAACCGCGACGTCGCTCTGCAAGCCGCCATCGCGAAGTACGGCGACGACGGAGTGCAGGCCGACGGAATGCTCTTCCTCTGCCGGGCCGAGCCCGGCGACTTCGCACACATGACCGATGGCGTCGCGTCAGCTGCATGCGACCTCCCAGCTCGCGCCAGCGGAACCATCGTCAGCGTTCTCGGGCACGAACATGAGCTCGGGTCGAGCTTCCGTATGACCCTCAACCCCGGAACGGCTGACGAGCTCGTCCTCGTCGACATTCCGAACTGGGACTTCGATTGGCAGCTGAACTACTACCCAATCGATGACATCGAACTCTCGCCGTCAGACATCATCAGGACCGAATGCTCGTGGGACCGCTCGCTCCGCGATCCATCTCTCGAACCGGCATACATCTTGTGGGCAGACGGCACGAACGACGAAATGTGCTTCGCGACGATCACCGTTCGCGAGGGCTGACCCAACTGAGGTCCGATGGCCGCTGGCACTCGCCCACCGGCCTCGTCTCATGACAGATTGGTGAGATGCGGATCGGCCAGTGGTTCCTGATCGTCCTGGGCCTCGCTGTCGTCGGGGCGGGCTGTGGCGGAAACGATGGGTCCAGTGACGACGCCGCGCCTGCAGCACCCAACGCTCCAGCGACAACCGAGGAACAGGTCACGACAACCCGGTTCGTCGACAGCAGTGGGTTCGCCGAAGAGGTGCTTCCGATCATCGAGTTCACGTGCGCGCGATGCCACACCGGCGGAGGGCCGGGGACGCCTCATCTCCGACTGGAAACAGTCGCAGACGCGATCGAGAACTCGGATCTGATCGTTGAGGCGGTCGGACTCGGTGCAATGCCGCCATGGCCATCGTCGAACCTGAGCGTGGCGTTCAAGAACGACTGGAGCCTCACCGCCACGGAACGCGACGCGTTGATCGCCTGGGCTCGACGCCCCCTCACCGACCTCGACCCAACGACGCCGATCACCTCGACCGCAGGCATCAAGACCCTCAGCGACGTCGACTACGAGATCGCTCCGCTCGGCGGGTACGACGGCGAGCAGGATCAGCCTGACGAGTACCGCTGCCTCATTTACGACCTTCCGTTCGACGAGACGACCTGGATCAAAGGCTACGAGTTCGTTCCCGACCAGACTGAGGTCGTGCACCACGCCATTGGTTACAAACTCGGTGGCGAGCAACGCGCCGCGGCAGATGTACTTGCGGCGAACGATCCCGAAAATGGCGGTTGGACCTGCTTCGGCGGCACCGGCCTTCCCGATCAACGCGTGCTCGGCTGGGTGCCAGGACTTGGTCCACGCGAATACCCAGAGGGCTCTGGCCTTCGGCTACGTGCAGACGACTTCATCGTCATCCAGGTCCACTACCACTACGAGGTTGAGGCCCCCGTCGACTTCTCGAGCCTCCGCCTCGACGTGGCAGGCACCGAGGAACTTCCCCTCGACTCCGTCGAATCCGTGCGATTCTTCGCCCCAGCAGAGATCCCGTGCGCCTCATGGGAAGAGGGTCCGCTGTGCGAGCGCTCAGCAGCACTCGCCGCGGCGGAGGCCAAATACGGCGAGGCCGGAACACAGGCGAACCTCATCAACTCGATCTGCGAAGCGTCTCCCGAGGACTTCGCCCACATGACCGATGGCGTGGCATCTGCGAGTTGCGACCTCCCAGTCCGTGAGGGAGGGCAGATCGTGTCGGTGCTCGGCCACGAACACGAGATCGGCGCCTCGTTCAGAATGACGTTGAACCCCGGTTCGCCAGACGAACTGATCCTGCTCGACATCCCCGACTGGGACTTCCAGTGGCAGCTGGCGTATGAGCCAGTCGACGAGATCTTCGTGAAACCCGCCGACATCATTCGCATCGAGTGCAGCTGGGACCGATCGCTCAGAGACGACGACCTCGAACCGGCCTACGTCTTGTGGGCGGACGGCACACACGACGAGATGTGTTTCGCCACCGTCGGTGTACGTGAGGTTGTGCGTTGAGTATCCCAACCGATGGCCACGAGACACCGATCGGGCCGCATAGCTAAGTTGGCGTCCATGGACCCAGAAGGCAACCGACCCAAAGAGGAGTTGTTGCTCGCGGCCGAACAGCTGCTGGCATCTGCGCCTCCGTCGGCGATCTCCGGGCGAACGATCGCTCAAACAGCCGGAGTGAACTACGGGCTGCTTCACCGCTATTTCGGCACCAAAGAACAGTGCATCCACGAGGCTTTCGACCGTCTCGTCATCGCGTTCGAAGCCGACGCGTTCGACGGCTCGGATTCGACGCTCGCGACCGGCGAACTCAGGCATCACCCTCACTTCTGGCGCGCCCTGACGCACATTGCACTCGACACAGCGTCGTTCGGCGCGTACCAGCCAAGAACTCCCGTCATCGAGCGTCACCGCGACGCGGTCGCCGTGAACCTCCGTGGACGGTCACAAGTTGTCGTTGACACCCATGTCGCTCTCAGCGTCTCGGTACGGCTCGGGGTGCTCGTCTATTGGCCGACGCTGTCAAAGGCGCTCGGGTTGACCGAAGACGACGTCGACGTTTGTCATGAAGTCAGCCACAGCGTGGAACAGCAGATGGACAACGGCGAAGGACTCTTTGACCCGGCTGGTGTCGAACCGCGTCCGATCGAACGCCGTGCGGTTGAGACCCTGCCCGACCCTCCGATCGGTCATGGCCGCGAGATCGTTGAGCAGCGTCTCGTTCTCGCCGGCGCACGACTGCTGGAGTCGCAGTCACCAACTGCGATATCTGGGCGCGAGCTTGCGGCTGCTGCCGAGGTCAATTACGGCTCGATCCACCACTACTTCGGTTCGGCCGACGAGGTGCTTCGGCAATCGTTCCAACTCCACCGGTCGATGTTCTACGAAGTCGAGCGCTCTGGACGCCGACCGCCCGACTACTTCTCGGTCAGTCAACACCCTGGTTACGTCCGGGCTGTCACATGGCAGGCGCTCGATCCGAAGTTCGCCACCCCGAGCGGTGAGTTTCCCGTCGCCGTGTCACTCATCCGCGGCCTCGAGCAGAACGGAGCTCACATCGACGCACGCGTACGATCTTTGGTCCTGTCGCTGATGTCGCTGCAACTCGGCTGGGCTCTTTTCAGGCCGATCATCAACACGAGCCTTCAACGCGAGATCCGCGAGCTCGAGCCGCTCGCTGCCGCGTACCTGGCACGGGCCGCCGCGTCTGTCGGTGTCGCGGACATTCGACGAGAGGTGACCGGTGCCGACTCTCGTGCCTGAGAGGGCCCCTGATGCCTATTCGGGAACCGCTGCGTCGAGAACCGATTCGGAGACGAGAAACTCCCTCGCTATCTGCGTCGCAACCTCGAATGCCTCGGTATCCACTTCGACGCCACCGGCGTAGCCACGGCGAGGGGCATTCACGCTTCGCGTCGATGCCTCGTTGGTCAAGTGAATGCCGTCGACGTACGTATCTGGGCCCGTCGGCGCCGAAGCAACGGCTCGCGCCTGCGCTTGACGGAGGCGTCGGATCAGCAACGGCCGAGCGACAGAGGAATCAAAGTCGATCGAGACCGGCTCGCCGGTAGCCCGAACCTGGACTTCACCGACATCAATCGCACGCAGTGCAACAGCGACATCATCGAGCGAGCCGGCCGCGTGATGTGAAAGAAATCCGGCCAGTCCTGCCGTGCCAACTAGTTCGGCCTCGGCAACCGCCTGAGCGATGTCATCGGAGCTTCCAGGATCGACGTTCGCGACACGACAACACCGGTAGACGATGTCGACGATCTCCCGCGGCGCGACCAGTGTCACCGGCAGCTCTCCTCAAGACCGCTCACCTGACAACGGCTCACCTGACAACGGCTCACCTGAACACTGTGCCAAACAGCCGCAGCCAGTTTCCGCCAAGAACACCGTCGCGTTCCTCTGGCGAGAAGCCGGCCTCATCGAGTCCCTCAGCCATCGACGGAAAGTCTTTCGGGCCGTCGAACCAGTTCGGCCACGGAGGAAAGACAGGAATCTCTGTTGAGTCGGTGGGTCGGTCCCAACGCCCGCTGCGCATCCACCCGAGAGCATCCGGATCCCAGCCCAGCACCGCGTCGGAACCAATGGCGACGTGCTCTGCACCGACCTGCTCGGCAAGTCGAGCGAGCATCCCGCAGTACTCGGCTCTGGTGACATCGGCGCCACCCATGAACAGCGGATACAGCGTGCAGCCGATGACGCCACCTCTCGCGGCAACAGCCTCGAGCACGTCGTCTGGCTTGTTGCGACCCGAGTCGCAGAACCACAACGGATTACCGTGCGTCACGGCAATCGGCTGCGACGAAGCCTCAGCGGCGTCGCGTCCCGTCTTGTTGCCGACATGGGAGATGTCGACGAGCACGCCGGCGTCATTCAATGCGGCCACCATTCGATGACCCGCACGAGTCAGACCGCCATCGTGAGGTTCCCAGCAGCTCGAGCCGAGGTGGTTCGCGATGTTGTACGTGACCTGCACAACACGAATGCCGACGTCGGCGAAGATGTATGCCATCTCGGGATCGTCGCCGAGCATCGAACTGTTCTGGAACCCCAGAACGATGCCAAGCACGCCATCGGCGACAGCCTGATGCATCTCGTCAACCGTCGTGACGATGCGGATGATGTCGGAGTTGTGGCGAACGAGGTGGCGAAACGCCCCGATTCGAGTCATCGCTCCTGCGAGGTCTTCCCACACGCCCACCGTTGCGTGAACGATGTCGACGCCTCCGGAACGGACCTCCTCGATCACCGGACGTGTCCAGCTGTTGATCTCGAGTCCGTCGATGACCATCGAATTGTTGATCACGATTGTCCTTTTGTTGAACCTGAGCGTGGCCGCGGAGGCAGCACCCAGTCATCGGTTGGTCCTGACGCCAGGTCACCAAGACGAGGTGCGCCCTGGAACAGCGTGACGCGCAGCCAGTCAGTCGATTTCGGTTTGAAGTTGTCCATGCCGTAGGTCGCCAGCTGAAACCGTTGCACCAACAGCGGGAGGTAGTCGGGCGAGCATGGATTGTCGCGCGGTTCGCCGTATGGGTGAACACTGGCCACGACACGTTCGGCCGCGACTCGGTGATGGGGCTCGGCAGCGAGCAACTCGCCGACGGTGGCGTCCGCAGACCATCGGCTGACGGCCGTGGCCAACCGACGAACTCTGACAGTGAAGTCGATGGCGACGTCTCGTCCTCGCGGCTCGATCTCCGAACGCAGCACGCGCCGAGGTTCCTCTGTGTTGTCGCTGACGACCCACCAGTACGCATCAGCCCGATCGCCATCGACGTCGATCTGATCGAGCCAGCCGAATCGCTGGTCGATGAGTTCGGCAAGGGCGCCAAGCGTCAGTGCTGGATCGAGTTCGTGATGCTCGTTCACGCTGAACAGCTCGTCGACGAGGTCGTCGTCGCCTTCGTGCAGTTCGATCAGCAACGAAACGACCATCTCGGAGACTTCGGGTCCCTGATCCTCTGCCCACGTGTACAGGGCATCGAACGCGTCGTCGCGGCTTCTCAACACTTCGAACTCGGCTGCGATGGCGTCGACAACCGGAATCAACTGCGCCGCGCTGAGGAACGGCGAGCAATCGTCGTTGGTTCCCGTGCTGTAGTGGACTCTCGCCCGCTCGATCCATGCGTCGAGCTGTTGAACTCGGTCGTCGGTTCTGGCAAAGGACCTGACATCGGCCAGCGCGATCTCTCGGACGGCAACCCACGCGTCGATGACCGCAGGATGCTTGAACGCATACGGGACGAGCCCAAGGCCGGTTGCGTTGCCGAGCCCGAAGTACCTGCGCCATTCGGCATCGAACGCGACCGCACCAGCCCCTCCCCTGGCGACAGCGCAGCTCTCGACGACGTCGTAACTGAGCTCCCTGAACAACCAGGCGCACACGAACTGGGCCCGATAGGGAACTCGCAGCGGATGCTCGTCGCCGTAGCCGGCGAACGAACGCATCCCGTACTTACCGTTGCCGTAGAACGCTGTGCTTCGCATGATGTAGCCGGAATCGGCAACTCGGTCAGCGTCTGGCTGATGGCCGTCGGCGAGACACTGCACGAGATAGTCGAAGAAACGGACGCTGCGGTTACCGCGCGTCAACACCAGCACCCGAGCATCGACCCTGCCATCCTCCTGGGCCGGAATCTCCGTTCGAAGCATGGCGAGGAGGTTGGGTGTCAGCTCACCCTCGACGAGTGCACCACAGATCTCCCACCGATCGGCGATGACTCTGTCGGTGTGTTCCGACTCGTCGAGCGTTGTCAGAAACGCGACGAAGCTGAATGCAATGCCATCGGCGACGACCTCGTAGATCGCCTCGCCTCGACCCTCGGCATCGATGTCGAGTGACACTCGGCGGGCGGTCCAGCCATCGGCAACCGCTCGCCGCAGCATCGTGCGATTGAAGCTGTAGCGAGTCAACCTGGCAGAGCCGAATCGCCGCGGCTCCATCACCACCTCTGGTGGCCGCAACGTCGATGATCTCGCTGCGAGTTCGGCCGTGAGCACTATGAAACGTCGATTCCATCTTCGGTGAACACTTCGCGCGCGAGACGGAAGGCCTCGACGCCGGCGGGAATGCCGCAGTAGATCGCCACCTGAATCAACGTGTCACGAATCTCATCGAGCGAGCACCCGTTCGTCAGTGCACCGCGCAGATGAATCTTGAACTCGGTGGGGCGATTCAACGCAGACAGCATCGCCAAGTTGAGCAGGCTCCTCTGCTTCTTCTCCAAACCGTCGCGACCCCAACCCGCGCCCCAGCAGTACTCGGTGACGAACGTCTGAAAGTCCTCGTTGAAAGCGTCGGCCGATGACAACGCCCGATCGACATATTCCTCGCCAAGCACTTCCTTGCGGATCCTGAGACCTGTTTCGTATTGCTCGCTGGCCATGACGGCGCTCCTGCTGTTCGGTCGGCCTGAGACGACCCGAGATGTGCGACTGGGAAAGTAGCGTGACTGGCGATGAGCATGCAGAACATCTGGTCGGTGCAGACGGAGGCGCCAGCCCTCGGGAAGCTCTCTGAGCGTTTCGACATCGACCTCGTCGCAGGGGCAATGGGAGCCCGTGTCGGAGGCCTGGACGTGTCATCGCTCGACGATGAAGGTGTTTCTGAGCTGCGAGGACTCCTTCACCAGTTCAAGGCCGTGATGCTCAACGACCAACGAGCTGACCTCGACGTTGCCGCCTACGCCGAATTCGGCCGACGGCTCGGACCACTGGCAACCGACCCGTATGTCGATCCGATCTTCCCCGAACAGCCAGAAGTCATGGGTCTGGTGAGGGAAGCCAACGACTCCGCGTACAACTTCGGGGGCGACTGGCACTCGGACGGCTCCTACCTCGAGGAGCCTGGCGGACTCACCGTGTTGTGGTCCCGCGACGTACCGCCCGTTGGGGGCGACACTCTCTTCTCGAACCTCGAGTTGGCGTGGCACATGTTGTCGCCGACGTTCAAGGACATGCTCGCCTCGAGGCGCTGCATTCACGCTGCGACCGGATACGGAGCGAGCGTCGACGCGCCGAAGAAAGGCGACTACTCCCCTGAGTCGTTCGCGCCAGAGCTTCAGCGCATCGAGGCCGTGCACCCGATCAAACGAACGCACCCAGAAACCGGTGCACATTCGCTGTACGTCAACCAGGCTTACACCACCCAGATCGAAGGATGCACGCCCGATGAGAGCGCAGGAATCCTGAAATTCCTCTTCGACTGGTCGGCGTCACCGGCGATGACGGCGAGGTTCTCATGGCAGCCGAACAGCATCCTCATCTGGGACAACAGGAACACCGCCCACTATGCCATCGGCGACTACGGCGGTCACCGAAGAGAGATGTACCGGCTGGCGGTCACCGGCGAGAAGCCGGTCTGACGAACTCAGACTGACGACTCGACCGAGGCCAGGAACTGGCCGAGCTTCTCGATCGCGGGCAGCGTGTTCTCCATCACGTTCTGGAAATGCGCCGCCATCTCCGCAGGAATCTCGGCTCCGTCCACCGGTTGCCGACGGCTGAAACCGTCGAGCCGTGCATCTCTCAGCCATTCGGTCAGGTCTGCGTCCTGGGCCCATCGAGCTGAGTTCATCGAAGCTTGTCGCTGCGTGCGCATGTAGTCGATGTCGGTGTTCGGATGTGGAACGACGCCGCAGAGCTCGTTCTTGATCTCATCGCCGTCATAGGCAGCTTCGACATGGGCGATGAAGGCGGCGCTGAACACCTGCTGACATGTCCTGACTGTCTGGAGCGTCATCGTGTCGCCGGTGAAGATCGGCGACGCCGGCCGCGTCGCAAGACCGTCGGCCGAACAGTCGACGTGAAGTGTGTTTGGCGCTGTTGGAATCGAACCGCGATCGAGACGGATCTCGTCGCTCGAGATTGACTCGACTCTGCCGAGCCGGACGACGTTGTCGATCTTCCTGAGCTCGTCGACCTCGGCCTTCGTGACGGTCGCGCACCGATACATCGTCGGTCGGATCGACTCATCGAGACGCATGAGCCTGCCGTTCTGTTCGAGCAGGTCGAAGAGCTCTTCGACATCGCTTGCCTCGATGATCGCGTCGAGCGTCTTGGCTATGCCGCCAACGGCAGTACCAGCGAACTCGGCACCTGGCTGAATCTGTGCTCGGTCGAGGAGCCACGAGTCCCTCGGCATGATCCAGGTGATCTGATCAGGGTCCGTGCCGTTCTTCAGCAGGAACAAGCAGGCGTCCATCGCTGTCTTCCCACCGCCGACGACCACGTACGGCTGGGGCTGCATCAGCTTCGGAAGCTCGTTCAGTGGGACACACCGGACGCCTTCGCCGACCTCGTACACGGGCGGGCGCGTCGAGGGCACCGACACGTTCATGTAGGTCGCGTCGACGACTTTGCCAGCGCGAACGCTGGTCGAAGCTCCATTCCCAAGGGAGCTGAACGTGCCGTGGCCCTCGTAGTTGCTCAGCGGGAAGTAATGCACTCGACCGCTCGGCAAGAACGTCTGGTGCATCACATGATCGAAATAGGCACAGACCTCTGATCCAGAGGCCAGTTCGTACAAGCCGGCGTTCAACCCGACGGCATCGATCGCTCCGCTACCGAGCTCGCGTGAGTTGACCCCATAGAAGGCCGACGGCTGGTGAAGGCGGACGAACGGATACGAGTCGTTCCAATGCCCGCCTGGTCGGTGCCGTCTGTCGACGATGGCAAGTGTTGCGTCGGTTTCTGCGAGCAGCACGTCGGCGAACGCCATGCCCATCGCCCCACCGCCGATGACCAGGTAGTCGACTTCGATCTCAGTTCTGCTCATGGTTTTCGATCATCGCACACAGCCGTGTCACTCGTGGAGGCTGAGTGACTTCGAGGTCGCTCTCACCCTCGACAACCGGACAAGGCGGGTTTCGCCAGGTCAGCCGGTACCCTCTTTGGTGCTTCGGCGGGTATTCCGCCGTTGGGTTCGCAGACGGGTGTTGGTTTCTCCGGTCATCGTGAGCCACCCGATTTGACAACCAAAGCAACCGCCGCAGCTCACTCGCTGACGGCCAACGAGTCCGAACGGCTCATCCCTCATCAATTGCGCGCGGGACGTCTGCGCGGCAAGGAAAACATGTCATCCCCCTCATTCGCCCAGCTGGGCGTACCGAATTTCATCGTGTCCGCGCTCGCATCGCGGAACATCCACGAACCATTTCAGATCCAAGCCGCGACCATCGCTGACGCCCTTGCAGGCCGCGACGTGTGCGGCCGAGCACCGACAGGCTCAGGCAAGACGCTGGCGTTCGGCATCCCGCTGGTCGCCACCGTCGAGCGAGCAGAACCGAAGCGTCCCCGCGCCCTGATTCTCGCCCCGACCCGTGAGCTCGCAGAGCAGATCAACAGCGAGCTCAAGACCTTCGCTGGTGACATCAAGATCGGTGTCGTCTACGGCGGCGTCGGCTATCAGCCGCAGGTCAACTCGCTGCGAAGGGGCGTCGACATCCTCGTGGCATGCCCCGGCCGACTCGAAGACCTCATCGAACAGAACCTCGTTTCGCTCGAAGATGTCGACAAGGTCGTGCTCGACGAGGCCGACCGCATGGCCGACATGGGCTTTATGCCTTCGGTCAGACGTCTCCTCGACCAGACATCGCCGCGTCGTCAGACAATCATGTTCTCGGCGACGCTCGACGGCGACATCGCCAAGCTCACGCGTGACTACCAGAACGACCCCGTTCTTCACGAAGTTGGCGAATCGACACCTGACATCACCGCGGCCAAGCATCTGTTCTGGAACGTTGGTCGCGCCGAGCGAGTCGACGTCACCGCCTCGGCCATCCAGGCATCGTGGCCGTCAATCGTGTTCTGCCGCACCCGTCACGGATCTGACCGTGTCGTGAAGCAGCTGGCTCGTGCCGGGGTGGACGCAGTCGCGATCCACGGCGGTCGCTCGCAGGCCCAGCGCACTCGCGCACTCGACGACTTCACCCGAGGCAAGGTCATGGCTCTCGTGGCCACCGACGTCGCGTCGCGCGGAATCCACGTCGACGGAGTTGCTTCGGTCGTGCACTTCGACCCACCAGAAGATCACAAGGCCTACACACACCGCTCCGGTCGAACGGCTCGCGCCGGCGAGTCGGGCGTGGTGGTCTCGCTCGTACAGCCAGAGCAGAAGAAAGAACTGCGCAAGATGCAGCGCCAGGTCGGACTCGACGAGCCCTTCACCGACCCAGACCCGACTGCGGCATCCGAGGCAAGCCCCACGATTCCCCGCAAGACGCCTCCTTCAAAGCCGAAGTCCAGCCAGGGCTCTTCCCACAAGAGCCACTCGAATCGAGACTCCCGGCCAAGCGGCGACTCACGCCGGAACTCGAACCGGAACGGAAAGCCACGCAACGGCAACCAATCGCGATCGCACGGCGGATCCAGGAATGGACAGTCACGCGACGGCGAGAGCCGTGGCGGCCAGTCACGTGGCGGCGAATCACGTTCGGACTCGCGTCGCTCGGATTCGCGACGCAGCGACACCAGAAGCGCCTCCCCCCGGAGCGACTCACGAGCGTCCGAGTCGAGGAGCGGCGAGTCTCGCGACGGCCAGCGCTCCGGAGCGCCTCGCCGATCGAGTGCAGGCAAGGCCGACGGCGGCCGCTACGAGGAACGCGGCGAAGGCCGCAGCCGCTCGAACGAGAGTCGCCAGGGAGGGCCGAAGCGGTCCGGCAAGCCAGGAGCACCAAAGCGTTCTGGAAAGCCGGGACCGAAGAACTCGG
>Ga0315338_1002500_pt1 | contig 18075 bp, 13 predicted proteins | sample ASW8metaG_FD_204518 | JGI IMG/M metagenome (GOLD analysis project Ga0315338, IMG submission 204518) | Ammonia-oxidizing marine archaeal communities from Monterey Bay, California, United States - ASW #8 | ecosystem: Environmental > Aquatic > Marine > Coastal | place: USA: California | collected... | reverse complement strand
CCGATGGTACCGCCACAACCGGTATTTACAGAGGAACGGGCTCTGTTGCTGGCGGCGGAATCCACGTTGGTCGCGCAGCCTTGACAGCCTCTTTCATCATGCCTGAGTTGCCGTTGAGACAGAGTTCATCTGCTGGCAACCTCGCAGATCCAACAGATGCTTATTTCGGAGTGGATACCACCAAGAATAATTCATCAAGATTCGAACCGAGCATCATCGACCTAACCAGGCCACTACCAAAAGGTATTGACAGTTTCGCAACGAGCGATCTTACACAGCATATGTTTATATTCTCTCTTGACGATCTGGCTAACAACAGCGAAGAATCAGGGGCCCCGCTAGTTTATAGCTCGGGCTCTCGCGGAAATGGAAACTCCGTTACCGCTGTCAGTGGTTCTTGGAGAAAGATTCTCGACAAAGGTTATGACAGATTTACAACGGTTCTTCACGGTGGAAGCAATGGTTGGGACGTTACAGAGGCAGAGCCTTTCAACGAGTCCCGCTCACTAACTGACGGAGCAACCGAGAGAAACAGTTCAGCATTCTTCTCGGTGAAGAAAGCAGTTGACATCTGCGCCGATCCTGAATTTGTTGATTTTAATATGATGGTCGCCCCCGGTATTACTAACGAAGGGCTTACAGCACATATGATTAACACCTGTGAGGATCGCGGCGATGCTCTTGCAATTATCGACCCAAAAGGTGGGTATCTGCCTTGGACTGAAAACGCGAACGCCGAAAAGGATCGAATTACTGCTGTTTCTACTGTAGTAGATAATATGAGAGACAGGGGAATGAATTCAAGCTACGGCGCGGCATACTTCCCTTGGGTTCAGATTAGAGACTCCATTAATGGCGGCTTGTTATGGGCACCACCATCTGTTGCAGCTTTAGGAACCATTGGTTCTTCAGAAAATAAAACTGCACCATGGTTCGCTCCTGCAGGATTCACCAGAGGTGGTCTCACAGAGGGTGCTGCAGGTGTCCCGGTTGTTGGTGTTAGAACCAAGCTGACTTCAAAGGATAGAGACACGCTTTATGAAGCAAATATTAATCCGATTGCTTCATTCCCGGCAGAAGGGATCGTGATCTTTGGACAGAAGACACTACAAGTAACGCCGTCTGCCCTAGACAGAATCAATGTTCGAAGAATGTTGATTTTCGTGAAGAAAGAAATCTCTAAGATTGCCTCTACAATACTGTTTGATCAGAACGTTCAGGCAACTTGGAATAGATTCTTGGGTGAAGTACAGCCTTTCTTGACCAATGTTAAATCTGGACTTGGACTGTCGGACTTTAGAGTTGTACTCGATGCGTCAACAACGACTGATGACCTTGTTGATAGAAACATTATGTATGCCAAGATTTTCTTGAAACCAGCTAGAGCAATTGAATTCATTGCACTTGACTTTGTGATTTCAAAAACGGGTGCTGCATTTGAGGATTAAAAAAGAATTGAGAGCAAAAATTGATGCTCTAAACTATTTATAGAAGAAGATACTTTTCTATAAAAGGGGACCAACAGTATGGCAAGTGATAAATTTTGGGCAAATTCAACATTAGAACCAAAAAGACAATATAGATTTATTTTAAATCTTGGCGGAATCGAACAGTGGGTTGTAAAAAAAGTTTCAAGACCTAGTTTTTCAATTTCTAATGCAGAACATAACTATATTAATCATAGATTCTATTATCCAGGTCGTATTGAGTGGAGCACAGTTGCTTTCACGATTGTTGATCCTGTAGACCCCGATACAACAGGTATCTTAATGAAGATGCTAATGGCGTCTGGTTATCGTTTCCCAACTAATAAAAATGGTACTAGAACTATTTCTAAAGCGGAAGCCGTTGCTGCATGCGGAGGCCAGGTGTTCATCTCAATGATTGGCGCAGACGGATTAGATGCCGAGGGCGTCACGGCACCAGAAATTGAGAAATGGACCTTGCACAATCCTTGGGTTGAAGAAGTCTCTATGGGTGATCTAGACTATAGTTCCGACGATATGGTTGAGATGGAAATTACTTTGCGCTATGACTGGGCTTCTTATGAATCACTTGTCAACGGAGCCACTAATACTTCGAGCAAAGCACTTCAAAACATTCCAGATAAGCTATTTGGACCGACTGGGTAGTCACATAGACAAAAACTTCTTAACAATATTCTCAATTAATGCTATATATTATTAGATAACAATTCAATGAGGTTTTAATGTCAATCCGCAATAATGATGAGCGCGTAGGCGCGAGAGATATGGGCGAAAACGCTCCCCCAATTCCTGAAACAATTCAAACCACAGAGACAGCTACAGAAAATGCTCCTCCACCGATGACTTTTACAACTCCGACTGAGTTGGTTGATTTGCCAACGAGAGGAAGATTTTATCCACAGGGTCATGCGCTCCACAATCAAGAAACAATTGAAATTCGCTATATGACAGCAAAAGATGAGGATATTTTAACATCCAAAAGTCTTTTAAAGAAAGGCGTAGCAATTGATCGATTTCTACAAAATATAATTATTAATAAATCTATCCAGGTGGACGATTTGATGCTAGGTGACAAGAATGCTCTTGTTGTAGCATCTAGAATTACCGGATATGGGTCGGATTATGAAACAAGCGTGGCGTGTCCAAATTGTGGAACATCCAATGATCATCAGTTTGATTTAGATGCCGTTGAACTCAAATCCGCCGATGATGAGCTACCAGAATTTGTTGAAGCTACTGCTGATGGCACTTTTTTGATCACTGTTCCAAGAATGAATGTTCCGGTTGAGTGTCGCTTATTAACAGGAAAAGACGAAAAGGCCCTAGCTCAACTTGAGAAGAACAGAAAGAGATTGAAACTCCCAGAGACGCTAATGACAGATCAATTTAAAAGATTTGTTGTATCTGTTAACGGTGTAAAAGACGCCCCATATATTGCGTCTTTTGTTGATAATATGCCAGCAATTGATTCAAGATATTTGCGAAAAATTTATCAACAGGTCGTTCCAAATGTTGATATGAAACAAGAATTTGCTTGTCGCGAGTGCGACTTTGAACAGCAAATGGAGGTACCGTTTACCTCTGACTTTTTTTGGCCTAAGTGATGAATACATACAAAATGTATATGAACAATTCTTTCTCTTGAAATACCATGGTGGCTGGAGCTTTATAGAAGCCTATAATCTGCCAATCGCCATTCGTCACTGGTTTTTGCAACGCTTACAAAAGCAGATTCAGCAAGAAAGCGAGGCGATAGAAAAGGCCAACAAAAAATCAAAATCAGGAAAAAGATAAACAACTTAGAAGGCTAAGAGTATAATGCTTTTAGCCTTCTTTTTTTAACCAGAACTATTTACCATAGGAGGAATTTATCTATGGAAGACAATTCTCTAAAATCTATTGATATAGACCTAAATGCTGCCCAAAATGGGGAGCTTAATGAGGGATATTTTACTGCTTTAGGTGGTCAAATTCAACTCTTGATGAAGATAATGTTCGGCGGCAGTTCCGCCGTTCCCGTCTCCATCCGTGGCACCAGAGGCCAGCTTGATTCTTTTACCAGAACTATGGCAGGAGAAAAGAAGTATATGGACGCCTTTAACCGCTATGGTTTGGGAGATAAAAGAACTTTTGCTAGCAAGCATAGACTAGATTCAGCAGTCGCAAATTTTGAAAGAGCCACTGGACTTAAGTGGCCACTCAAATAGGAACCTTAATGAATGGCAGATAAGACTACACCAGCAGATCTTGCGAGAGAACAGCAACGCCTTGAAGCAATGCGCGAAATGGTGGCCGCCTCCAAGGAACAAAATTCAGAATTAAGGCTCCAAGTTGAACAGCTTGGAAAAGCTGAACTGAAAGAGCAAAGCAGATTATCGCATATGCGCGAGGAGTTGCAAACTCTTAAACAAGCTGGTAAGACCAAAACCGAAGAATATCAATTACTGCAACAGATTCATACACAAGCTCAGGAGGCGTTAACCTTACAAAGACAATTGTCTGACGAAGCCGAAAGACAAAACGCAATTCAAGAAGAAACCAATAAAACAATGGAAACTTCTGTTAAAAGCCTTACCTCGATGGTCGGTTATTCTACTCAATTGGGCGATTCTATGAAGGGCACCTTCAAGAAGAAAAAAGGTGAGGAATTTGGAGGAATGCTCAAGAGAGTATCGAAAGGGTTCGTCATGGGAACAGCCAGTGTTTTTGGCTTTCGAAATATTCTTGGCTCCTTAATTAAGTCAACTATTGAATTTGCCTTTATACAAGATAAGGCAGAAGCCAGCTTTGTGCGCTCTACAGGAGCAGGCCGCGAATTCGCGGGTGCAATCGGTGATGCATCAACTAATTTATTTGAATATGGAATGGGAGCAAATGAAGCCTCCGCCGCAACTGCAGCCCTTTATACCGGAGTGACAGGGTTTAACACTGCTAGTGCTTCAACACAAAGAAACTTAGTAGAAACAACTGCAAAATTAGAAGCTGTTGGAGTCTCGGCTAGAGATACCACAGAGATTATGCAGATGATGAGCAGGTCTTTTGGAATGACCCATGAACAAGCTTTGGGAGTTGTGAAAGATCTAGAACAGTTCGCAGTGAACACTGGCCAAGCATCTGCCGAGGTGGTGTCGGGGTTTACTAGAGCCTCTAAATATTTAGGAGTTTTTGGAAAGAGGGCTGCAAAAGTATATAAAGATAGTTCAAAACTTGCCCGTGCGTTGGGAATGGACACAAATGAGTTAATTGACTCAATGAAAGCGTTCGACACATTTGATACAGCAGCAGAGTCTGTCGCTGGTTTGAATGCTATGCTGGGCGGCTCTTATATTAATACAATGGATATGGTGATGGAGCGCGATCCCGCCAAGCGTATGCTGATGCTAAAAGAAGCCCTAGATAATTCTAACATAGCATATTCCGATATGAACGAATATCAAAGGGAAGCAATCGCCAACCAAATGAATATGTCCGTCGCCCAAGTCGATGCTTTAAAGAATATGTCACCTTCGACAATACGAGAAAATGCAGACGAACAAGAATCGCTAGCGAAACGTTCAATGGAAGCCGCCGATGCAATGACTAAATTACAAATGACAATGGGTTTGATCGTAGGAAAATTTATCAACCCATTTCTTGAAAGTATAGGAGGCCCAGACGGAGCGGTCGCGGGATTGCAAGACTTTGCTAAATCTGTTGGGAATGTTGTTGACAATCTGACCCCATTTTTTAGTCTTCTGGGGTCGGTAATCAAATTTTTGGCCAAATATTGGGAGATTACTTTGGGTGTAGTGGCCGCAATGAAAGCATACGCGACTTATATGACAATATCAACACTTTTAACAAATCGCGCAGCCGCCGCAAAACTTAAAGAAGCTGCTGCTATCGAGTTGGCCGAACTTCAAAAGACAAAAGAGACGGCGGCAAGGTTCACCGCGAGCACCTCGACCATCGTAGATACGACGGTAACTGAGACCAACACAGCCGCAAAAACAAAAGGAACTCTTGCGGGTTGGCGGGAGGTTGTTAGTAAAAAAGCGCAAACTTTGTGGGAAGGGTTGAAAACCGCCGCAATGACCGCAGGAACCGGCGCAATGGGGCTAGCCACCCTCGCCACCACTGCCCTCACTGCTGCAAATGTTCCATTAGCAGTTGCCATTGGAGCCGTCGTTGCAGGGGTTGCACTTGGAGTTGCTGGTTTTATACTTATGAAAGATTTGGTCTCGGGTATGCCAGGACCACTAAAAATACTTGTTGGCATATTTATTGCTCTTGCCGCCGCAGTCGCTGCTTGGCAGATCGCCACAACCCTTGGTCTAGGCGCGATTTCTATTACTGCTGGTATTGCAGCAGTTGGAATCGGTATAGGTGCGCTAATGGGAGCATTTGGATTTGCGGAAGGTGTAACCAATTTTGGTGGCGGTATGGCTCTCGTCGGAGAAGAGGGGCCAGAATTAGTAACAATGGGCAGGGGCGCAAATGTTATAACAAATGAAAACACAAATAAAATAGCAGGAGCCGCAGCCAATGGTGGTGGTATGGCAGGGTCACAAGCTCTTATTGCAGCACTAGATAGAAATACAGCCGCACTCCAAGGAGGCTCGGGGGCGAATATTGCTCCGGCTCAATCAACGGGCGGCGGAACAGTAAATAATGTTGTATTGAATATGAATGATAGAGAATTTGCGAGAGTAGTTGATGAGCGGGTGGACAAGGTTTTACAAAGTAGATAAGGGGGGAGGCATTAAAAAATGGCAGGCTATATTAATGGACCAGATAGTTTATTTAATAATAAACAAGTAATTAAATTTGAATCTGTCGCCGCTGCAAATGCACAGGCAGTGAAGTTTCATGCCTTTGTGACCGACTACTCAGACAACTTTGAATCAAATTGGGAAAGAGACGAAACATATGGTCGTATGGACGATATTCAATCTTTCCAGAGCACAAAAAGGACTATTGAACTGGGATGGCAAACCGTTGCAGCAAGCAGATCCGAAGCATCCGCCAATTTAAGAAAGATTGAAAGATTGATTCAAATGCTATATCCCCCATATACACACGGTGGCGGTCAAATATTTAATATTAACGGAGCACCAGTTGTTAGGCTTAAATTTATGAACTTGATACAAGATGCTCGAACCGGCGGAGGTTTAATGGGTACAATGTCCGGACTAACAGCCACTCCAGATATAGAACTTGGGTTTTATCCGAGTGATGATAATTCTAAAGTTTATCCTAAAGTAATAAGCTTGAGTTGTACATTTTATCCACTTCACGAACACCTATTGGGGTGGATCGGAGATAACTTCAATCAAAGCAATTTTCCATATGGTGCAACTGGAGCAGGAAAAACAGCCACAGATTCTATACCCATAGGGGCCGAAGTAGAAGTGGGCGGTGTTCCCACTGGAGCACAACTTGAGGAAGCATTTAATGCACCTCAACCTGGGGGACTTTCAATGGCGGACGTTAACTCTGCAGTTGATGCAAACGACTTGAAGCAGGCTGAAAAGAATAATTCAAGTGGTGTTAATTCTGTTAAACTCTCCAACGCCGAAGGTGAAACCAAATCAGTCCCCGCTAAAGAAGTCGCTTCTAAAATGAATAGTACCAGTAAAAACAAAAAGAAGCCAAAACAACTAAGCGATTCTAAAGCAGCAGCCGTTCTTAATCCAGCTTCCGAAAATCTTGCCGATCAGCACGCCGCCAATGATTTTGTCGATCAACAAACGCCTGCAGGATTTTTCCCAGGAGTTGGGGGGAATTTAGACCCGCTGGAACCACCCCCATATAGTCCTAAGAAATATTTAGAACCAGAGGCACAACCTACGGACGAACAAGTTTTGGAGGATATTGGTTTTGCGGCGGATGAAGGCTGCGACCCAACTGTGATGTCTTGTGCCGAAGAAGGATAATAAAGAATGGTTAAAAGATACGATAATAGAACAATTAGAAGAAATAATTCAGAATTATATAGAAGTATATTAGAGAACAGGGGTCTAAAATCTGTTCGCCAATATACAACGCCCAATCTTAGATATCCTACGTCAGAAGAAATGTCTAATTTTCAAATAATTGGCCACATATGGAAAACAGGCGATAGGTATTATAAAATAGCAGACAGATATTATAACGACCCAGAAATGTGGTGGGTTATTGCATTTTTCAATCAAAAACCTCTTGAACAGCATGTATCTCTAGGCGAAGTTATAAATATTCCCCTACCGCTAGAAAAAGTTCTAACCTATATGGTTTACTAGGAGACGGTGTAGATGACCACAGAAAAACCCGGCACCGGAAAACCCAGTACCTTCGAGGCGATGCAGGCCTATCTTACGGGTGCGAAAGACGAACTCACCGGAACCCCACCCGGACCCGACATTCCAGGCCAGGACGGAAAACCGGACCTCGACCCACCATTGACAAAAGACGAAGTGTTGGAACTCAACCGTCTTTCCGGAAAGGTCCGCGACTCCTTTGGCCCCACCGCTGAAGAAAATGCCAGGAATTCCTTTAACGAGAAACTCAAAGAAATGCAGAAGGCGAGGGATTTCGAAGCTGAACTCGGTGGTATGAGCGATGAAACGCTTAAAGCGATTACTGGCGAAAATGCTGGCTTTGGAACCAAAAAAGAATATGATGCGGCCCTCGCTGGCGCAAAAGCCTCTGGTCTTAGTGAAAGAGAATTTTTAGAAGGTCGTTATCAAAAACGGAAAAAAGAGGGCAAAGCGACAGAAGAAGTTCTGAACAATCAAACAGAATTCACTGACGAAGAAAGAAAAGCGTTTAAGCTTCAAAATCAATGTTTCTTAATCACATATATGGACAAGTTCATCGGGCATGCCCGGTCAGTTAGGGCTGGCGGTTACGGCTATATGACCTGTGTTGATGGATCAGATCCAAGCCTTTTGGTATCCAAAACAACAAGCAGGGTTGGTGTCTCATCTTTGATGAGCGCAAGGGCAAAAGACTTTGCTCAACTTATTCCAAAAATCAGATTATATAAAGTTGAAAAAGGAATAGAGCAGCAAATAAAATTTAGCACCTTTTCTGCATCGCCCGATTCTATGACAGAGGATCGTGGCTCCCGTGGAGACGATGTTGGCTTAGTATCTGTTTCTTTTGATTTTATGAATCAGAATGTTGCTCTAGCGCAACGTCTTAGTGATGTGACTATAAAATTGATTTTTAAAAACGGCAATGATCTTGTTAAAAGAAATTCTGCCGGATTTTCATATCTTGACCTTTTTCAAAGAGGTTCTGGTGATGGGAGTCATTATGAAGATTATGAATTGAAATTGGTGGTCGGCTATGAAATACCAGCAAACGTCAAAGAGGGAACATTTTCTACTAAAAACTTTTTAAAAGAGGTAGCAAACCTTGATACTGTGATGCACTTAAATCTTAAGAATTATGATTTAAATTTTAGAGAAAATGGTGTTTTAGAATTAACATTAAATTACGCTTCTTTTATTGAGGAAAACTTAAATAGTGGAAGATATAATATTTTTGGCAATGCTAAACAATTTGAAGAAACTGCACTCCATGGAGCAGATACAGAGTCTCTTACTGATGAAGAAATCGCCACAGATAGAAGCGCCGAACGCAATAAGATCAGGCAGGATGCCAAGGAAAAAAGAAGGGCAAAAAAACAGGAATTCAAAGACGCCGAGGTCGGTTGGGAGGGAGACCTCGAAGGGTGGAAAGAAGCGAGAGCAGAAATCAATGCTGAAAGAGACAGAAAGCTCGCAGAGATTGGAGGCGAAAAAGCCTATGCTAAGAAAAAAAGACAAGGTAGAAGAGATTATATCTCGAAATTAAAAACAAAAAGTAAAATGAAGATGTATAAGGCCATATTAAACACTCTCACATTAAAATCATTTTTTATGGATATTCCTATGCAACTGATGGTTCAAGTTGAACAAGATTTGGACTCAATAAAATTTGCAAAATTTCTCGGCCACAGTTCTTATGTTCCCGGTCTCATTAATGATAAAGAGATTGTCGCAATGACCGACGCCAGAAAAGAGTATGCTTCTATAGGCTTTGTTGAAGGTGCCAGCGGAGACGAAAAGCGACAAATGGAAACAAAGGGGGAATCCCAGGCCACCACCCACAACGTTTACAAAGATATTAATATGACGGGGGACAAATTTGAATCCGTAGACCAAGTTGTTTCAGGTCTTCAAGAAATGCAAGGTATGAAAGATAGTTGGGCCGACCTTCCGATTAACAACGAGGGTGGAAACAACTATAGATTACATTTTTTTTATTTGGGAGATTTGATCGAGTCTGTAATCACTGCGAGAGATACCGACACCCACAAAGCCGGTCTCATGAGCGCCCTGGCGGGATTGGGATTATCCGCCGGTACCGCATCTCCTCCTCCGCCTGGTCCTCCAATCAACGATTTAGAGGATAGAATGCGAGATGATAAATTAAGATTAATGATGGGTCCAATGACCTATAATCACGTTTTCCCAGATGGTAGTAAAAAGCCAATTGTAACATGTTTGGCAGATATTCCGATTTCTCTTGATTATTTTCAAGAGTGGTTTGCAGAAGAAATTGTATCAAAAGAATTGACGTTTATGAATTTCCACACATTTTTACAGAAAGTGATCGGCGGATTGTTGGTAAATGCCCTTGGGCCACACTGTTTTGGAGAAGACTCAGACATTGCACAATTTAGCCAACTTATGTTGTCTGTTCCTCCAAAATCAGATGGTAGTTCGCATATACCTGGAGTCGGAAAGTTTACCCGACCCGAAGGGAGTTGGCTGACCACCAATGTGGCCAGAGCGGTTGCATATTCAAAACCAAGAAGAGTACATATGGATTCTATCCCCATTTCGCCAGCCCCAAATGAATCCACTCGCGTGTCAGATTTTAGTAATTATTTATATGTTTATATTACAAGCCAGAAATCGTGGTCAAAAATGGGCAACCGCGATCAAGACGAAAAAGATGGAATTTATCATTTTTCTGTTGGCCAAGAATCTGGTTTGTTGAAAGGAATAAAATTTGAAAAACAAAAAATTAAAGGCGTTTCTGAGGCTCTTGCTGCTCAATCGGTGGAAGAGGGATCTGGTACAGGTCAAGGAATGATGATTTGGCAACCATATAACGCCAATATGTCCTTAATCGGAAACCCCTTACTTAAACCAGGACAAATGGTATATATAGATACTACTTCTGCCGGTATGGGAGATCCAAGAGCGGCCAATTCTACTTCTAGAAAACTGGGCCTCGGTGGGTATTATTTTATTCTTAAATCAAGAAATGAAATAAGTTCAAAAGGTTGGCAAACGGATGTCTCTGGCCTTTTTCAAACAGCAGGGTACCCTCACAATGCAGAAGGCGGTGCACATATGCTTTCTTATGCAAAAACTGCAACACCTGCTGCCAATGTTAGTATGGACCCATCTCTGGAATACCAATTGGCACATCTAGTGGATGGTGGGAAAGACGGCGATGGTGATCCAGGTTCAATTTCAGAAGCCCCAGAGGATATACAAACGGGCAAAGGTTCTTCTGGAACCCAGTCTCCGAGCTATAAGGGTCCAAAAAAGAAATTGCCCACAGCAGATGAAACAGCTCTTCAAAAAGTAAAGACCGAACAAGAAATAAAAGACTTATTTAATCAAGCCGGTATACCTTATGAAACTAGCGAAGAAGCTCTTGAGAAAAAAATGAAAGATATGGGCTTCGATTGGGATACAGAGGGCGAGAAACAGGCCCTGATGAAGCAGGCGGAAAAGGAGTTAGCCGAATATGCTGCTGAATTTGCCAAACTGCAGATGCAAGTAGCACAAAAACAAATAGAACAACAAGCCGCCGAAGCCGCCGAAGCTGAAAAGAATAAGCTGTTGGGAGCAATTGGCGAATGTCTGGCCCAGAAGGAAGAACAAACCCAGGAAGCCCTTGACCAATGCGTGCAGGAGGCCTCCGAAGCGGCGAACGCTCCAGCCACCGGCGCTTCACAAGAGCAAGAGTCTGATGTATTGGAGGCCCAAAAAGAGAACATTAAAAAACAAGAAATAAAAGAAAATCAGGAAAAGGCGAAAGAGGCGGCGACGAAGAAATCGGCGGGGTAAGATTTTGAAGAAGAGTGGCTATTTAATATTAAGGGGGTTCGTTTAAAATGGTGGAAGAAAGTTATGGTAGAAATGGCTTAAGTGCTAAAGAAGCTTTTGAACAGGCTCATTTATATATTGGCAATTTCCCCTGGGCCCCCAGAAACGCAGATCCGGGAACGTTCCCGTCTGCTATGCATAGCTTTCGTCACCCAAAGGGACGATTCTACGGGCTGATAGACCCGAATGAAGATGTCATAATGCTAAATGAAAGATTCCTAAAGCCACTCCCAGGATCGAATAAAACAGAATATGCCTTAAATTTTGTTGTTGATGCTTTTTTAGATTTAAAAGAAGCTTTGTCTTTCGGTCTCGGGGCCAATAAGGTTAAAGGATCTCCATATCAAGATCTTGTTGTAAAAAAAGGATGGGTTGATTACAACAAGACTTATAGTGCATATATGTCAAGAATATATCAAGCTTTCTCAACCGATTTCTTGCAACAAAAAAACAGACACAAGTGTATTAGAAATATTGATCACTTTTTGAATAAATTTTTTAATGATTTTCTGAAATATATGAGAGGAAAAACAATAACAAGGTCTTCTTTCCTTTTGTCTGAAGATCCGGCCATCACTGGCCTTGTTATTGAAATATCTGATGATGACCACGGCCATGATTTGACGAAGTGGAGAAAGTGGATTAGTAGTCCTGCATTTCATTATTTTAGATCTGTCGCTTCAAAATATGGTTTTTATGTGGACCTATATGCCCCCTGGAGATTGGTGGCTAATTTGGCATCTCCCAATATGAGAACATATATGAAAAAATATAAAATTAAAGATGCAAAACAATTATTTTCTAGATATTATATGAAAGCATATCGGCACGATATTGAAAATTTAAAATTAAATTTATTCGAGATGTATAAAGATTTCATAATAACGTCGTCAGGATTTTTCTTACCAGAAACCTCCAGCGAATATTTTCGGTTTGGGGCCAAGACGATAACCTCCAGTAACACAACTAATGTTTTTGTGACTCGACAGTCGATTGAGCTAAGTGATTATTTAAAGAAATACGATAATAATTATTGGTTTGAAAAATATATCGATGTCCGTTTAAGAGATGCCCTTCTTTTAGAAGAAGGTAGAACCCAAAATGCTACTGTTGATAAAGTTTTGCACCACGCTAGTGAATTAAATAAATATGTTGACTTTAATGAAGCCTTGGTGTATATTAATATTTATATTAAAAGCCGAACCAAGAAGGGTCCAGGCAATATGTTTAATTTGATAGAGACATAACGGGTGTCAATTGTTATTTCAAAGCCTTGATGACAAAAAAGAATGTGTCGCTATATTCCTTGATGGTCATTTTATAAAAGACATTCCCAAAAATCTTTCACAGACTTGGAGTTATTCGGCCTTCCTAAAAGGTCTCGACATCGAATATGCCAACCTATATTGTGGAGGTAAGGCCCCAGATGAGGTCTGCCCAGAGCATTTGAGGGAAGAGTGGGACAAAATCAATGGCCGCATGCGAGCCTATCATAGATCTTTCGTAGAGGCAAAAATCTCCCTAAATGACAATTGCTTCTTTGATTTGGTTCCAGAACAATTCCTGCTTCAATACTGCGATGTCAAAAATCAAATAACAAAACACATATTAAAAAATTATGAAAAGCCAGAAAATTGTGATTTTCTTGCTGAACTATCTGCGTTCACCACAGAGATTAAACACAACAGTTTGAATGTTGATTTAGGTTATTTAAAACCCCGCCTGAGTGAGTATAAAGTAAGACAATTTTATAAGAAGCTAAATGCGGTCGCCCCATACATAAAATACGACATTTTCGGAACAAAGACCGGTCGCCTGACAACTAGGAAGAACAGCTTCCCTATCTTAACGATGGATAAGAGATACAGGGGCATTTTGAGGCCAAATAACGATTGGTTTGTTGAGTTAGACTATAATGCTGCTGAATTAAGAACAATGCTCGCTTTACTAGGGGAAAGACAGCCAATTGAGGATATTCACGATTGGAACATTGAGAACGTTTACAACAACGAAGTAGATCGAGATGAGGCAAAGAAGCGCATCTTTGCGTGGCTTTATAATCCTAATTCAAAAGATGATTTGTTAAAGCAGACATATGATCGTGATTCTATTAAGGAGAAGTATTGGGATGGAGAGTATGTGAATACGATCTATGGAAGGAAGATTAAATCAGATGATTATCACGCTGTAAACTATATTATTCAAAGCACGTTTAGTGATTTGTTATTAAAACAGGCTATAAAGATTAGTAAACTGTTGGAAGGGACTAAAACATATGTGGCCTTTACGGTTCATGATTCAATTGTGTTAGATATGGCCCACGAAGACGAGACAATGATAAGCGAGATTTATCATCAGTTTGCAGATACTGAATTTGGCCCCTTTAAAACTAGCGCCAAGGCAGGAAAGAATTTTGGAGAATTAAAGGAACTATGGATAAAATATTAGGATTAGGAACAGCGGGGTGTAACCTTGCTAGAGCATTTGAAAAATATTCACAATATACAGTTATGAAGATTGATAGTGAGACATCAATGGAGAAGGGCTATCTTCAAATGCGCCCACAAAAAACTCCAGAACTATACGAGGAGAATTGTCCAGATCTACGCTCCCACCTTTCTAGTTTAGCTGGGGATCTCTTGTTTATTGTTTCTGGCGCTTCTATTATCTCAGGCGCTGCTTTAAATATTCTTTCTCAAATTAAAGATTTTTGTGATATTAGTGTTTTATATATCAGGCCAGATGTGGAACTGTTGGGAGATCTCAAAAAAAAGCAAGAAAGAGTAGTTTTTCACGTTTTACAGCAATATGCGCGATCTGGACTATTAAAACAGGTATATCTCGTTGAAAATGGCCAATTAGAGGAAATTATTGGCGGAGCCCCCGTAATTGGATATTATGATAAGCTAAACGAGCTTATAGTTTCCACGATTCATATGATAAACATCTTCGATCATAGCGATCCTGTCAACAGCACCCTTTCCGATTCAAAAGATATTTGCAGAATTTCTACCTTTGGTATCGCGGACTTAGAAAAAAGTGAAGAAAAAATGTTTTTTAACCTTGACGAAATCTCTGAAAAGCGCTATTATTATGCAATCCCTGAAGGGAAACTAAAAACGGATAATACATTGCTTAACAAAGTCAGAGAAAAAGTAGTAAATGAAGCCGGAGGTTCTTACGGTATATATTCGACTTCCTATAACCAGGAATACGTTTATTGCATTGCAAGAAGCTCGGTTGTTCAAGAAAAGTAAAAAAACTCTTGATTTTTGTTTTTTAGTGTGTTATATTACTTGTAGATGTTTGGAATATTTGCCAAGCATTCTTTAAATAAAGGAAAAACTATGTCTATTAATTTTGACAAAATGAAAGAAAAACTGGCCAAAGTCCAAGGCCGCGACGGAAGCAAATCTGTCTTTTGGCGTCCACAGGATGGAGAAAGCGTAATCCGCATCGTACCCACTCCTGACGGTGATCCGTTTAAGGATTTTTGGTTTCACTATAATGTGGGCAAAAACCCTGGCTTCTTGAGCCCAAAGAGGAATTTTGGAGAAGATTGTCCTTTGGATGATTTTGTTCGAAATCTCTTTAATGAGGGAACTGAAGATAGTATTAAGATGGCGAAAAACCTCATGGCACGCCAACGCTTCTTCTCTCCCGTTCTTGTTCGAGGAGAGGAAGAGCAAGGGGTGCGTTTATGGGGCTATGGAAAGCTCGCATATCAGGAACTTCTTAACTTGGTTCTCAATCCCGAATATGGAGATATTACGGATGTGAACGAGGGCACAGATCTTGTTATTACTTATGGCAAGCCACCTGGAGCACAATTCCCACAAACTTCGATTACCCCCCGTCGTCGGCCATCGCCCTTGGTCGAGACACAAGAGGAGATTAATCAGCACCTAGAAAGCATTCCAGACACGTCCACTGTGTTTGAACGCAAAACTTCTGAGCAGGTCCAAGCAATGTTGGATGAATTCCTGCTTGGTGAGACTAGTGCTGAAGAGTCTTCCAAAGAAACCGAAAAGTTCGGTGGAGCTAAATCAACGAGTGACGATACAAAATCGGTTGATGAGGCTTTTAGCGAACTTCTTGGTTAACCCCCCTGGGGGGAGGCTTGACCTCCCCCCCACTTTTTGTAAGGAGAACGAAATGACAACACGCGCCGGTAGACTTTCCATGGATGATATGAGAAAGTTAATTAACAAAAAGGCAGGAATGTCTGTAGCGCACAACCTCGTGGACGATAACCCAACAGAGGTAAAAGACTGGATTCCAACAGGCTCTCGATGGCTAGATTCAGTTGTTTGTCGTGGAAAATACGCCGGTATTCCTGCTGGCAAAGTCACTGAAATTGCTGGACTTGAATCTACAGGAAAATCTTATATGGCCGCTCAAATTGCAGCCAATGCCCAAAAGATGGGCATCGATGTAATTTATTTTGATTCAGAATCTGCCATTGATCCGTCATTTCTAGAGAATGCGGGATGCGAACTAAACACGCTTCTATATGTCCAGGCACAGTCTGTTGAGTTCGTGCTGGAAACAATTGAAACCCTTTTAGGGTCCAATGAAAATCGAATGTTATTTATCTGGGACTCTTTGGCCTTCACTCCTAGCACGAGCGATCTAGAGGGTGATTTTAATCCACAATCCTCGATGGCTGTGAAGCCTAGAATTCTTTCCAAGGGACTATCCAAAATTATTGTACCACTTGCTAATTCATCGTCTTCACTATTGATTTTGAATCAGCTTAAAACAAATATTACATCTAATGTGGCAGAGGCAATGACCACGCCCTATTTTACACCAGGGGGTAAGGCCTTGAACTATGCGTATTCATTGCGTATTTGGTTAACTGGGCGGAAGGCAAAAGCATCTTTCATCTTGGATGATAAGGGATATAGAGTGGGCTCAGAAGTTAAAGCGAAGATTGAAAAATCTAGGTTTGGAACTCAGGGTCGTATATGTAATTTTAAGATTATGTGGGGCGGAGAAGTAGGCGTTCAGGATGAAGAAAGCTGGCTCGATGCTATTAGAGGATCAAAGTATTTGACCTCCGGTGGCCCATGGTATTCTTTATTGAACAAGGATGAATCCGTATGTAAAAAGTTCCAGGCTTCAAAGTGGCTGGAGTGTCTAAAGGAAGAATCTTTTAGAACCAGAGTTTTGGAAATAATGGATGAAGAGGTTATTCTGAAGTTTAATAATCGCGAGGTAGAGGCTTCAGCTTTTTATGAAGAGGGCGCAGAAGAATAAAAAAAAAGTTTTTTTTTGAATAAAAGGTGTTCTGATACGTCTAATATATAGAGAAAACTTACAAAGGAAGAATATTATGAATTGGAATAAAATCATTTTGGCCGCACTTACACTGGCCGTTATTATCGGATGTGTTTCGATGGCAGAAGCCCACGGACCACACCATCAGCGCACAAGTATCCTTGTGTATGACTATACTTATGATTATGAAACAGATTACTGGAGACAGGTTAATACCTATAATGATTATGTCTCTTGTAGTAACGCCCGTCATGTGGTTCTGAATCTCAGAAAGGCTGGGTTTTATGTCAGCGTTGAGGGCCCACGCTATTGCCCCTCCAGAATCAGATATGCGGTTTATCACAATGTGTTTTGGGTAAATAGGCTTGGTTTTTATGATCACTGGTCAACACATCATTACAATTTCCACCACCATTTTACGCGAGTGCGCTTTCATTATCACAAGAGCCATAATCGAAATCATCACTTTGGCGTTTATCATAAAAAACACTATGCTCACGGACATTATAAGAAGACTGTGGTCAAGAAGTACAAGAAGTGGAAAAAGAATAGCCACAACTTTGTGCCAACTTATGGAAAAAAATCAGTAACTTATAAAAAGGCTGCTGGTTCCACCAATGTGGGTGGAAAGACCAATAATAAGGTCAAAGGACAAAAGTCCAACAAGAACTACAAAGGTTCAGGAAAGAAGGCCAACAACAAGACTAAGAATAGAAATAGCAATATGAATCGTTCTGATCGGTCCAAGACAAAGAAAGCGACAAAGTCGAGAACAAAAAAGCGTCAGCAAAAGAACAATGTCCGCAAGACCCGCCCGAACCGTACCCAAGGTTCAAATGCCACTAGTCGCAGGCCAAATAGTTCTCGCAAATCTGCTTCTATGCGACGAGGCACTTCTCAGCGCAATGCTAAACGAAGTACGCGCTCATCCTCGCGTAGATCAAAGGCACATCGAAGCAACAATCGTTCTTCACGGAGAATTTCACGCCGATAAAAGTAATTTTTTACTTGCTTTTTACGCCCCGTTCGGTTATACTGAACGGGGCTTTTTAGTAGAGGGACAAAATGCGTAATGCCACAAAGAAACAAAAACGATATATTGATTTGGCAACCAGGATGGCAGATCAAAGCGTATACAAACTCGGGAAGTTCAGCCATGGCGCAGTGTT
>Ga0315338_1002497_pt1 | contig 18091 bp, 19 predicted proteins | sample ASW8metaG_FD_204518 | JGI IMG/M metagenome (GOLD analysis project Ga0315338, IMG submission 204518) | Ammonia-oxidizing marine archaeal communities from Monterey Bay, California, United States - ASW #8 | ecosystem: Environmental > Aquatic > Marine > Coastal | place: USA: California | collected... | reverse complement strand
AGCATGGATGCTCCAGTAGTCCCCATCCAACTAGCTAAAATTGTACCAATAAGAATCAATACAGTATTAACAATTGGTTTGCCCACCAACGATCCTGTAAGCTGAACACCACCAGAAATAGTGAATAAGGCTAAGAGCAAAATAATGAAAGGAATGTATTCCAGTAATCCCACATGTAAGAGTTCATAAAGTGTAATGGAGAATCCTACCTTAAATATAAAAGGGCCAATAAATAGTAGAGCCCAGAATGCAGATATTTTTCCAAAATGATGATGCCAAAAATTGGGCGCTAAAAGAGGAAACACAGCAATAGAAAGGAGAATCCCTGCAAACGGAAGGACCCAATAGATCGATAGATCAGCCCCATTCAAATGTGGAGTAGCAATATTGGTATCTCCGCCAGCCCATGCCATATTTGTTAAGATGATTAATAAAAATATATATTTTTGCATAAGAAACGTTATTAATTATTATCAATAAGTACTGAAATTAATTGGTTCAGTTTAACCTTCCTAATTTTTGATAAGGGTTTTCATCGATTATTTTTTTGTAATTTTATGAATGGAATTATTCTTTTCTATTATCATTATAGGAATTGCTATCATAGGCATGTCTGTTGGAATAATTTTTAACAGAAAACCACTACAAGGTTCATGTGGAGGTATTGCTAGCGATTGTGTTTGCCTAAAAGGTGGTATCTGTGATGATCCATCGCAAAAACCAGAAATTGCAAAAGATTAATTTGCAATTGGCATTCCTGAAGAAATGATAGATTTAAACCTTTTATCATTTTCAATTATAATCCATAATGCTTCAAATCCTTTCAATGATTCAACTAAGGCCAGGCCATCTTCAAGTGACATCACATTCAAGGCCGTGGCCAAAGCATCAGCATCTAAACAATTGGGACCAGTTACAGTTATAGATGAAATTATTGATTGAGTGGCCTGACCAGTTTGAGGATCAATTATATGAGAATATTTGAAACCATCATATTCAAAAAAGTTGCGATAATTTCCTGAAGTAGCCATTGCTTGATCTTTAAGTGATGCTACAGCATAGATATCTTCACCTGGCTGTAATCCTGGTGTAGGTCTATCGATACCTATCTTCCAGCTCTTTCCTCTATTATTCTTACCGGATACTCGAACCTCACCACCAATTTCAACCATAAATTGAGTGAATCCATTACTCTTCAAATATTTATATAGTTGATCCACACCCCAACCCTTAGCGATAGAATTCACATCTATCATCTGTCCTCTCTTAGTCTTTACTAAATTTAATCCATTTAATTTTAACTTATCAAAACCAACATTTTCCATCTCCATAATTATATCTAAATCTGTAGGAGGTTCCCATATATCTTTATACTCACGATCATTTTTTCCTCTTCGCCATACCAGCACGGCTGGAAATATAGTAATATCAATTGCACCAGATGTTAACTCACTCCAATGAATAGATCTATTAATTACATTAGCAAAACCTGGAGAAATATTAATGGCTGCATTTTTTTGCATTTGATTAAATAAAGATATCTCACTATTAATTTTATAAGTAGACATTTGATCATCTATTGAGATAAAAATTGAATCAAGACCAGACTGTATTAAAGATCGATTAATATTAGATGATTTCCCCGATACAAGTCTTATAGAGTAAGTGGTTCCCCAAGTATTTCCAGTAAAATCAACCACAGGATCTTTACGATCGCACCCAGTAAAATAAAATAGAAATAAAAAGCCCAACAATAGCTGGGCTTTGAGATTATTTACTAATAAAAACAATTTAGCCAAAACTATCGTAAGCAATCATTTCTCTTTCAACACCTAAGTCATAGAGCATCTTATCACAAGCATCTATCATCATGGGCGGTCCACACATATAATACTCAACTTCAGTGGGATCATAATGATCCTTAAGATAGCTTTCAAAAGCTACATTATGAATAAATCCAGTTTGGCCACTCCAATCATCTTCAGGCATTGGTTCTGACAATCCAACAACATACTTAAAATTAGTATGTTCTTTTTCGAGTTTTAAAAAATCTTCATGATAAAACATTTCACGAGCTGAACGTGCACCATAGAAAAATGTAATTTTTCTTTTTGATTTTTGTGTGTCTAACAAATCAAACAAATGGCTACGCATAGGTGCCATACCGGCACCACCACCTAGATATACCATTTCACGATCTGTATTTTTTGCAAAAAATTCACCAAATGGTCCAGAGATAGTTACCTTATCACCAGATTTTAGATTAAATATATATGATGAAGCAATCCCTGGAGGTACATCATTCCAAAGCGCCGGTGGTGGCGTTGAAATACGCACATTTAGCATTATAATATCCCCCTCTGCCGGGTGATTTGCCATAGAATAGGCTCTAAAACAATCTTCATCATTGATCGCACTTATATCCCAAACTTTAAATTTATCCCAATCAGGATGGTATTCTTCTTCAATATCAAAATCTTTGAAGCTCATTTTTTCGTATTCAGGAATATCGATTTGGATATATCCTCCAGCAGTAAAGTCTAATTTTTCTCCTTGGGGCAATTCTAAAACTAATTCTTTTATAAAGGTCGCTACACTTTTATTAGACCTAACAATACATTCCCATTTTCTAATGTTAAAAATTTCGTCTGGAACATGAATATTCATATCTTCTTTTATCTTAACTTGGCAAGCTAAACGCCAATTATCTTTTGCCTCATTTCGATTAATATGCCCCGTTTCTGTAGGCAAAATTTCTCCACCACCTTCAATCACTTGGCATTTACATAAAGCACAAGTTCCTCCCCCTCCACAGGCAGATGGCAAGAAAATGCTTTTACCTGCCAAAGCAGATAATAATGTTGACCCCGGCCTTGTAACGATCGATTTATCATCATTACCATTAATCTTAATGGTAACATTTCCTTTAGGAAGCAATCTCGATTCTGCAAAATTAAGAATCAAAACCAGGATCAGGATCACTCCAGTAAATATGGAAACAGTAAGGAAGGTTAAAGTCATTAGAGATCGATTCCTGAGAAGGCCATAAACGCCATAGAGATTAGTCCAGTTAACAGCATGGTAATACCTAGTCCACGCAACTTTATAGGCACATTAGAATACCTCAATCTATAACGGATAGAAGCCATAGATGCAATCGCTAGAAACCATCCCAATCCTGAACCAAATCCAAACACTGTGGATTCAATAAAGGTATAATCTCGCTCTACCAAGAATATTGAACCACCCAAAATTGAACAGTTTACTGCAATCAAGGGTAGAAATATTCCTAAATTAATATAAAGGGTTTGAGAAAATCGATCGATAATCATTTCCACTAATTGAACCAACGCAGCAATCACAGCGATAAAAACGATAACGTCTAAGAAAGATAAGTCCACATCTGGAAATCCCGCCCATTCTAAGGCACCCTTCTTTAGAAAGTAGTGATTTATAGCCCAATTTGCAGGTGCCGTTATAGTTAATACAAATGTAACCGCAAAACCCAAGCCGATTGAAGTATTAACTTTTTTCGAAATGGCCAAAAATGAGCACATGCCCAAAAAATAAGCTAATAGAATATTTTCAACAAAAATTGCTTTTGTGATTAGGCTAATATAATGTTCCATGCCTCAATCCTCTTCAATCTTAGCTGCTATTCTATGGACCCAGACAATAAGTCCTAAAATAATAAATGCACCAGGGCTTAATACCATGAGGCCCATATTTTCATAACCGGCTGAATAAAAAGAATCTGGGATAACTTGAAAATTATAAATTGTCCCACTTCCCAATAATTCTCGAAAGAAAGCAACTCCAATAAGAATCATACCGTAACCCAGAGCATTACCCAATCCATCTAAGAATGAACGCCAAGGACCATTCTGCATAGCAAAGGCTTCTGCCCGACCCATAACAATACAATTAGTAATAATCAATGCAACAAATACTGTCAACTGTTTACTCATGTCATACATATATGCTTTTAGAAATTGGTCAGTAAGAATAACTAGAGAAGCAATAATAGAGAGTTGCACAATAATCCGAACTTTTCCAGGAATATAGTTTCGTAAAAGTGAGATTACTGTATTTGAAATAGACATTACCACAACTACGGCCAAGGTCATGACAATTGCAGTATCCATTCTAATCGTAACAGCTAACGCAGAACAGATCCCTAAAACCTGCAATGTGATAGGGTTATTATTCATTAATGGATCGCTGAGAACTGCTTTTGATTTTTTATTTAATAAAGCCATTAAGCACCAGTATTATTACGAACTTGATTAAAAAATAATTCGTAATTTTTTAAATCTTTTAATAAAAAGTTATTCAACCCTTTAACAGTCATCGTTGCACCGGAGATACCATCAACCTGATGGTAGGCATCGACTGAACTTTCATCCACTCCCCCTTTTATAGCTTGAATTCCAATCAAAGCCCCAGATGAATTGATAAATCGTTTACCTTTAAAATTATCTCGGAACCATAATTTTTCAACTTCTCCACCTAGTCCAGGAGTTTCACCATGACTGTAAAATGTTATCCCCTTCGCGGTCATTCCATCTGATTCAACTGCAAAATACCCAAAGAGAGTTGACCATAATCCTTTACCAGAAATTGGAATAGCATATCCATCCACAGTTCCATTCAAAGTTTTTACAAAAACAGGAAACTTGTTATCTCCTTCAATAATATCATCTGCAGTTTTTCCTTCAACTATATTTCCATCTTTATCAACAACCATACTGGAAATATAATCATCAAAAATAGCTTGTACAATTTCAGGTGTCCACGGTTTTTCTTCAGATGGTGAAAAATCTAAAGATTGGAGAATATTTTTTTTCATGTCAATTTGAGTATTTAACTTTTGTCGATCTTTTAATGCAGAGTTAGCTAAAGACAAAAAGAAGCCAAGTACTATGGTAACGGCCATAGTGAAAACAAGCGTGTAGGCATTACTGCGCATAGCGAACAACTCGTTTCTTAATATTGGACTGGATAACGAACCAATCAATCAAGGATGCAAAAGCATTAACTAATAAAATAGATAGCATAACACCTTCAGGATAAGCTGGATTTATTGAACGAATAATGACCGTTAAAGATCCATATAATATACCATAAACCCATCTACCTTTATTTGTGTGACAACCAGTAACAGGTTCAGTTGCCATAAATGCTGTTCCAAATAAAAAACTACCCATAACTAAATGATAATGAGGAGGAATAGTTAGCATTGAATTAGTAGAAAAAGGGGCCATTAAATTTGTCAATAATGCGGTAGCTACTAGTCCAATAGTTGCTCCAACAATTACACGCCAATTTACAATTTTAATAAAAGAAAGAAATAATGCACCAATTATAATTAATAATTTATTTGTTTCACCTATTGAACCAGGAACCCACCCCCAGAACAAATTCCACCAGGAATAATCAAACTGAGAAAAGTTATCTAAAAGAGTAATTGCATTTTGACCTGTTTCCGATGCTGGCAATGAAAGTGCTGTTGCGCCAGAATATCCATCCGGTCCAAGAACCCACACTTTATCACCTGAAATTCTAGCGGGATAAGTAAAAAATATAAAGGCCCTAGCCATTAAAGCAGGGTTGAAAATATTCATTCCTACTCCACCAAATATTTCTTTCCCAATCACTATGCCAAAAGAAGTCGCGACGGCAATTTGCCATAGTGGAATTCCAGCGGGCATTGTTAAAGGGATCAAGGAGCATGTTACTAAAAATCCTTCACTCACAGGATGTTTTCTTACCACAGCAAAAAGTAATTCCCAGAAAGCACCAGATGCAAAAGTTACAATTATAATAGGGAGGATTTGATTAAATCCAAACCAAAAATTTTCCCAATTGGTTCGTTCTATTGTTAAAGCAATGGCATTTTGATAACCAACATTAATCGCTCCAAAAAAATATAGAGGAAGAAGTGTCAAAACCACAAGAATCATTATGCGTTTGGTATCAATGCTATCACGAACGTGCGGACCAGATTCTGTCACTTCATCAGTACTAAAAAGAATTGTATCAGTTGCTTCAAAGATTGGATAAAATTTTTCTAGAAATCCGCCTTCTTCAAATTTGCCTCGATGTTTATTCAGTATTTTTTGGAGGGTTAACAACATTTAACTTTCTTTCTCCATTAAATCCAATCCTCGACTAATTGTTGCACCTAAATCAATTTTACTGGGACATGCAAAAGAGCATAAGGCAAAATCTTCTTCATCGCACTCCATTATACCCAATTGCTCCATCTCTTCAATATCTTCAACTAAGATAGCTCGATAAAGAGAGTTTGGTAGAATATCCATAGGCAATACATCCTCCCAAGCATTAATGGGAACCATATAACGTTCACTGCCATTTTTTAATGTATTAAAATTGTACAGTTTTTTTCCAAAACCAAGAAAAGCGTTTGTCAAACTATATCTTGTTTTGGATGAACCTAGTTTTAAGATGCCCAAGAATTCCCTTTCACCACCCTCGGGTATAACCGATAATGATGAATCATAAAATCGAAGAAATCCATCAGTATCAGATTTTTTCCCAGTTAAAACATCTCCAGAAATAATTCGGTGATTTCCTTCATTCAAGTTGTCACGTGTCAATGTTGCAACCTCAACTCCTAACCGCGATTTAATATGAATTGGATTTTTAACACTAGGTCCACCTATGGTTGCAAATAAAGTTGTATCTAGTTTACCGGTTAAAAAGAAATTTCCAATTCGGACAACATCTTGAGCGTTCACTGTCCATACAATGTCATTAAGAGCCAAAGGAGCAATGTGATGAATCTGAATACCTACATTTCCTGCAGGGTGCGGACCATTAAACAAATGCGCTTCAGCTCCCTCAACTTCTAACAATGTATTGGATACTGTATTTTTATAATATGATAAATGTACTTTTCCAGAAGTCAGAGTTTTTAAAACATTAATACCAGCTTGAAAAGGGGATAATCTTCTACGAAGAGCTAAATCGAGATTAACAGCTAGGGGAGATGTATTCCATCCTGAAATGAATATATCTCTAGGTACATCATTAGGGTCTGCTACTTTATTATAAGGCCTCTGTCGAATAAAAGGAAATATGCTTCCACTTAATAAAGTGGCCAATACCTTTTCTCGACTTAATGTGGATATTTCTGATAATCGATATGTTTTAAAACTTTCAACTTCTTCATTTTCTGCAAGAACAATACTAATTTTTTCAATGACTCGCCTAGGTCCATATTGAATTTGAGACACTTTACCTGCACCGAGAGATGGCCATGTAATATCAAGGTTGGATTTGCTTTGGAATAATGGAGAGCCAATCTTAATCGCGTCGCCCTCTTCAACCATTAGTTTAGGCTTTACACCTTTGAAATCAGTTGGATGAATTGCGACTGATTTTGGAGAAAATCCTTTTTGAATTTCGTTTATAGGTACACCCGCGATTCTAATATTGTGCCCTTTTCTTATAGTTATATCAGCCAATAACTACTCCAAATTTTAATGTTCACATTCCCTGAAACATAACTAACGATTCACTTATCCAATTAGCCACTGGACCAAAATACCAACCAAATACAAATGTTGGAATAGCAAGGACTAAAAGGATTGCAGTCACCAGTTGCGAGTCTGGCATTGAGACAGACTCACTCCTCTCTCCAATAAGATACATATGTTTTACCACTCGAATATAATAGTAAAGTGAAATCACGCTGTTAATCACGCCTACAAAAGCGAGCCAATAGTATTGAGATCCTGCTTCGATTATAGCTGCAAAAATATAAAATTTTCCTATAAATCCCGCAGTAGGTGGTAATCCTGTAAGTGCAACCATGAAGAGAGTCATTGCTCCACCAACGAGTGGCATCCTCCATCCTAAACCATTAAAATTTTCAAAATCTTCACCACCAACCTTCCCTTGGACATAAATAACTACATAAAATGCACCGAGATTCATAAAAAGGTACATGGTCAGATAAATCATGATGCCAAAAACACCAGATTGAGACATGAGCGGCAACCCCATCATCATGTAACCTGCATGAGCAATACTAGAGTAAGCTAACATCCTTTTAACACTATTTTGCTGGATTGCCACTAAGTTTCCAACTGTCATGGTTGCGGCAGCAAGGATCGCCATTAATTGTGGCCAAGGAATATTGTTTAATGCCAGCCAAGATTCAGATGCCATAGCGGTTCCATCGCCAAATACCTGATTAAAGAAACGGATAAGCAGTGCAAAACCGGCCGCTTTAGGTGCGACAGATAAGTATGCTGTTATAGTTGTTGGAGAACCCTCATATACATCCGGTGTCCAGAAGTGAAATGGTACAGCTGAGATTTTATAACCAAAGCCAACCAAGATAAAAACCGTTGAAAGGACTAAAGCCAAATTGGAATCTGGGCCTAAACTGGCAATGGCAGCCTGCATTTCAAAAAACTTTGTTGTTCCTGTCAATCCAAATAGAATACTTAAACCATATAGCATAATCCCTGATGAAAATGCGCCATAAATCACATACTTAAGTGATGCTTCATTACTCTCCGGCTTTTTCTTTAAGTATCCGGCCAAAAAGAACGACATGATTGATACGATCTCAATAGCTAGGTAAACCATTAATATGTCAATTGCAGCAGCCATGAGAAATAATCCAAACGCCATAATGGCTAAGATTGAAAAGTATTCTCCAACACGATAATTATCAAGTTCTCTTGAATTGAAAGTCATAAGAATCACCAATGCCGTTGATAGCAAAACCAATACTTTGAAGAATTCAGCAAATGGATCAATCGCTATTGTACCCATAAAAAGACTTGAGATTGAACTTCCACCTATGCGGATGGAAAACAAGGTTAGAGCTATACCTCCTAATACCCACCATGCAACATTAGATGAATCTTCTCTACGATATAGCAAATCAGCAATGATTGCAACTAATACTGTAACGGTCAGAATGAGTTCTGGCCAAAAATGAGCTAAACTATTGAGATTGCTCATATAAGACCCTTACATACCTACGGCGAGTCCACCAATGGACACGACTGATTCGATTAGGACATTTAATGTGGCAGCAACCAAATCCAGGAATGGACGGGGATACACACCCAGAATTAAAGTAATCACAGCTAATGGGATGATAGTAAATAATTCGCGTTTATTAATATCTGGAAGATTATTATATTTTTCATTAGCGGGACCAAAGAAGATTCGTTGAAATGCCCATAAGAAATATGCAGCATTTAGCAGAATACCCAATGTTGAAATAATGACTACCGCTTTAAAAATAGGGAAGGCACCAATAAAAATCATTGCTTCACTAACAAACCCACTGAAACCGGGTAAACCAAGGCCAGCAAAGAAAGCAATTGCAACAAATGCTGTATAAACAGGCATTTGAGAGGCTAAACCACCGAAACCTTCGATATCTCGGTGATGCGCTCTATCATAGATCACACCCACCAAAATAAAAAGCATGGCAGAGATTGTACCGTGATTAAACATCTGAAATACGGCACCGCCAAGTCCTGCCTGAGCACTAATGAGATTTTCGCCATTCATGCCAGAGGCAGCAATCACAGCCGCCATACCAATCAGTGTATATCCCATATGATTTACTGATGAATAGGCTACTAATTTTTTCAAATCATTCTGAGCTAGCGCACACATTGCACCCCAAATCACATTTATTAAACCCAAAACAGCCAAAGCTCCGGCGAACCAAAATACACCGTCCGGAAGCATAGTGTAGTTAATTCTTAAAATTCCATATACTCCCAGCTTAAGAAGCACTCCCGCCAAAATTACAGAGATGGCTGTAGGTGCTTCCACGTGGGCCAAGGGTAACCAGGTATGGAATGGAAATACTGGAACTTTAATAGCAAAGCCAATAAAGAGTAATACCCAAATCACTTTTATGGCACTCATACCCCACCATAACATACCATTTAATGCTATTGGCGCTGTTTCCATCAGAATCAGCATGTCAAATGTATTACCACAAGTAAAATAGAGGGCTAAAATTGCGATAAGCATTAGCACAGAGCCAAATAAGGTGTAGAGAAAAAACTTGATAGCCGCATATTCACGTTGCGGTCCACCCCACATCCCAATGAGGAAATACATTGGCAGAAGCATCACTTCCCAGAAAATGTAAAAAAGGAAGAAGTCCAAAGCTAAAAAGACACCCATAACACCTGTATTCAATAATAGGAAGAGCGAAAAATAGCCTTTCACAGCCTTATTGATATTCCAGCTGACGAATACGCCAATGAAACCGATCAAAGCCATAAGAAATACCATGGGAAGACTGAGTCCGTCAACTCCCAAGATATAGGTGATATTAAATGATGGAATCCATTCAGCTCTCTCCATGAATTGGAATGTCCCATTGGTTGCATCAAAGATGCGCCACAGATAGATGGCCAATACCAACTGAATCCCTGAGACAACTGCGGCGATCTGTTTAATTAATTCCGATTTGTCTCGTGGAACGAAGGCAATGGTCACCATCCCTAGGACAGGAAGCCAAATGATCCAACTGAGTAAATGATTCATACTTAACCCTTTATGAAATCTTTATACGGTCTGGATAACCAGGATGATAATGACACCGATCAATGCGAACAGCATATAGTTCTGTAACCGACCAGTCTGCACTTGTTTAAGTTGTTTTCCGAATCCTTGCGCCGTACGCCCTACTCCATCTACCAAGGTTTGATCCAACCCATCATAATCCATCCGCCCTGTTATTTTAGACAGAAGTTTGGTAATGCGGCCAAAACCATTAATGAAATACTTATCATACAAATCCCAATCAACATATGCCACAACACGTGATAGTTTCAAAAATGGTTGATACAAGAAACGATTATAATTTTCATCGATAAAATATTTATTTAATGACAATTTATAGAGAATGCCCATTTTGTTTGCAATGGATTTCGGAGATAATTTTTGTTTCAAATACATTAAATAAGATAATCCAATTCCTAGCCCTGCGAAGAGCACTGAAAGGGCCATGGCTGGGTAATGGGCATGGTGCACACCATCATAGATTTCAGCTGCTGTTGGACTCCCTGGCACAGCAGAATTGCTCGCTTTTACCAGTTCTGTAAACCAGCCATGATCCGAGAAAGGATTAAAATATGGCAATGTATAAAAGAGGAAAAAACTTAATCCAGCTAAGACCATCAATGGAAAAGTCATCGCTTTAGGCGATTCATGGATGCCTTCAAAAACTTTTGGAATTTTTGGTGACCCATAGAATGTTATAAAAATAAGACGAAACATATAGAATGCGGTAATGGCTGCAGCACTAAAACCAAAAATTGGAAGTAAAAAGTGATGTGGATGATGCTGAGCAAACGCTAGGGTACCAGCTAAAATAGCATCCTTGGATAGAAATCCTGAGAATAATGGTACACCAGAAATTGCCAAAGTTGCAATGAGCATGGTCCAATGTGTGATGGGCATCTTAGATTTAAAACCACCCATATTCCGCATATCTTGGGGATCTGTATCATGATCCTTAAGATCATGAAGCGAATGGTGCATCGCGTGGATTACGGAACCGGATCCGTAGAATAAACATGCTTTAAACATAGCATGGGTTAAAAGATGAAAAAATGCGGCTACATAATTTCCTACGCCTACAGCCAAAATCATGTAACCCAACTGACTTACAGTTGAATATGCTAATACTTTTTTAATATCATTTTGTGTAATTGCAATTGTTGCAGCAAACAATGCGGTGAATCCTCCAACATAAGCAATGATTGTTAGTGCTTCTGGTGAAAACAGAGGAAATAGCCTAACGGTTAAATAAACACCAGCAGCAACCATAGTTGCGGCGTGCATCAATGCGGATACGGGCGTTGGCCCTTCCATTGCATCTGGCAACCAAATATGAAGTGGGAACTGAGAAGATTTACCAACAGCACCCATAAATAATCCTACACCAGCCAGTGTAAGTAACGATCCACTAATCATTCCTTGGGATACACCAGCAAAAAGTTCTTTAAAATTAAAAGACCCAATAGCAGTAAACATAATCATGATGCCAATAAAGAATCCGATATCACCTACCCTATTCGTCAAAAAAGCTTTTTTACCGGCATCTGCAGCAGAATGTTTTTCGAACCAATGGCTAATTAATAAATAAGAACTCACGCCAACCAATTCCCAAAAAATATATAACGATATTAGATTGTTAGCTAAAACAATCCCATTCATTGAAAATGTGAACAACCCAAGATAAGCAAAATACCGATTATAGCGAATATCACCTTTCATATATTCTAAAGAAAAGATATGTGTCATACTAGAAATCAAAGCAACTACAACCAGCATAACTACGGTGATATTATCTATCCAGAAGCCCAGCGCAACATTGAAAGCACCAAGATCAATCCATGTCATAGAGGCTTCATGTGAAAAATTTGGATCCCAATTCATGAGCATAGTCATGAACAGAGATAGGGATAAGATAAGAGTAATTAGTATAGCCCCAACAGATACCCAATCGCCTTGCCGAGGTAATTTTTTCCCAACTAAAATATTGATAACAAAGGCGACTAATGGTAAAAAAAGAATAAGTAAACTGAAATCAGTAATGATATTCCCGGTGATCATTGTTTTAGTTCACTTACATCATCAATATTGATGGTATTAAAATTATTGAAAATATTGATAATAATAGCTAGAGCCACAGCTGCTTCAGCAGCGGCCAAAACAATAACAAATAAAGCATAAACGTGACCCGCCATGTTATTACCACCAAATCGCGCAAAAGCCAAAAAATTTACATTAGCAGCATTCAAAATAAGTTCTACACCCATTAGAACAGCTACACCGTTTCGACGTGTCACAACACCATACAATCCCAAAGTAAACAAGACTGCACTAACAAGCAAATAATTGGTCAAATTGTCCACTAGTTTTCCTTTCGAGAAAGTGTTGTTGCACCAATTAGTGCGCCAAGAAGCAACAGTGAAGCCGCTTCAAATGGAAGGAGATATTCCATCATTAATAATCGGCCAATCGCTTTTGTCGTTTCTGCTGGCTCAGAATTAGCCAATACGATCCAAGGCGTTTTCAAAACCATATATCCCAAAACACCAATTAATCCTAAGACGACAATTGCACCAACACTTTTCTGCATGGATGTATGGCTGATATTGACAGAAGTAATTTTATTAGTTAACATAATACCAAATATAATCAAAATGAGAATACCGCCTATATAAACCACAATTTGAACAACAGCTAAAAAATCTGCCCAGAGAAATATATATAGTCCAGTTACACCAACAAAGGTGAATAACAATGCATAAGCCGAATACAACAAGCTTTTACTTTGAACGACCATGAAGGCAGAACCAACGGTGATGCCAACAATAATCCAAAAAACGGTTTCAGCCATTACGCTTCCGCCTCTGGTTTTGGATTTTGAAGATTTTCTTTTTGTTCAGTGTTTAATTTTTTTGCAAATTGATAAATTAAATCAGTCCGGTCAAATTCTGAAAATTCATAATCAATAGGATGTTTTGAGCTATTGGGTCCACCAACCATAAAAATGCATTCCTCAGGGCAAGGGTAGGCACAGAGGTTACAGTAACAGCATTCAGACATATCAATTGTAAATCGACTGACCACCAAGGCTTTTTTTGTACCATTTGAAGTTTCACCTGTATGTTTCACATCGGGAATATCTTCACCACGATCTGGTGCTTTAATTGTGTCAATATGGATACAGTCCACGGGACAGGCCCTTTCACATTTTAAGCAACCGATACAATCATCGATATCCACATGGAGCCGAGAACGAATGATATTATAATTTTCATGCTCAAAACCAATATTTCTTTCAGGGCGAGGCCACCTCTCCTCTGGATATTGTAGAGTGACATTATCCCGTTTGATATTGATCATATGACGCCATGTAATACGCATTCCTGTCCATAGCGTATTTACCGTATCATATATGTTTGCAAAGTATCTTGACATAGCTTACCCGAAAATTAATTTCCAAATACCGACACCAAAAATATTAACCATAGCTATGGGAATTAATACTTTCCAACAAACATGCATGAGCTGATCAACACGCAGTCTTGGGAAAGTCCAGCGAAACCACATCATAACAAAAATCAGAAAAATTAATTTACCCATAAACCAAAATAAACCCCAGGCACCTGTATCGAATAGTCCAGGTATTGGGCTTTGCCATCCACCTAGGAATCCAGCTACAGCCAAACCACTCACTACTAACATATTAGCATATTCACTCAAGAAAAATACAGCCCATCGAAAACCGGAATATTCCGTCATCCAACCGGCAACAAGTTCAGACTCTGCTTCTGGAATATCAAATGGTGTTCGGTTAGTCTCAGCGATGGCACTGATAAAAAAGATAAAAAATGCAATGAAAGAGAATGGGTTATTAAAAATAATCCAATTAGGGAGGACGATCCAAACTGAACCAGATTGAAATTGAATCAATTCCTGGAGGTTCATTGTTCCAGCCATCATAATAGGAATAATAATAGACAACCCAGCAGGAATTTCGTAAGAAATGATTTGGGAAGCTGAACGCATGGCACCGTAAAGTGACCATTTATTATTTGATGCCCATCCAGCCATCACAATACCAATGACACCTATGGAACCAACAGCGATGATATAAAAAACGCCCACATTGAAATCAGCCACCTGGAGAGTTGAACTGAAGGGCACTGCTGCAAGCCCTAAAAAGGCCCCAATAAAGATAATATATGGTGCCATTTTGAATAAGAACTTATCTGATGAATCCGGGATGGTATCTTCCTTAACAAGCAATTTCACAGCATCTGCTGCAGTTTGCAATAAACCCCACTTACCTGCATGAAGCCCTGGGCCCTGTCCCATGGGTCCAATTCGATCCATCATGAATGCAGATACTTTTCGTTCAACATAAACTGCAATCATAGCATTCAAGGCCATAATCAAAAACAAAGGAATACCTGAGATTACAACAGCCAAGATAAAGGCCAATGCTGGAAAATTTCCAATTGTTGCAAACCAATCTATTAACATATCAACTGTCATCTGTCGATTTCTCCCAGCACAATATCTAAACTGCCAAGAATAGCAATCACATCTGAGATCATCCAACCGCGGGAGACTTCGTCTAAACAGGATAACGCTGTAAACGCCGGTGAACGCATTTTTACCCGGAATGGTACTGGAGTCCCATCACTGATAATGTAATATCCTAAATCGCCACGCGGACTTTCAGTTCGGCGATAAATTGACCCTTTTGGTGGACGGATCTTTTTGGGAAGCGCCTGGTGCACATCACCTCCAGGAATATCCTTCAATGCCTGACGAATAATCTTAACACTTTCTTGAATTTCTAGCATACGCACCCAATATCGATCAAAACAATCACCAAGGGTTCCAAAATGTCCGTTACCCACTGGCACATCAAATTCAAATCGATCATAAATAGAATATGGTTCATCCTTACGAACATCCCATTTCACACCGGATCCGCGCAAATTTGGTCCACTTACACCATAACTTACAGCCACATCTGCAGGTATAACTCCTACATCTGCAGTTCGTTCTACAAAAATTTTATTATAGGTGAGGAGGTTGTTATACTCTTCAATCTGAGGTTCAAAATAATCTAAAAACCCAATGCAAATTTTTTCAAAATCTTTTGGCAAGTCATGAGAAACACCCCCAACCCACATATAATTATAGAGGAGCCTTGCACCACAGGTATATTCAAACATATCCAATATTCGCTCACGGTCACGTAACATATATAAAAAGGGTGTAAAGGCGCCAATATCCAGTCCGTATACACCCAATGCCAATAGGTGACTGCCAATGCGATTCAATTCACCCATTATAACACGAATATAATCTACTCGTTCAGGCACCTTGATCTCCATCAACTGCTCCATTGCTACCACATATCCAAAATTGCTGTTCATAGAAGCAAGATAATCACATCGATCTGTAAATGGAATCACTTGTTCATAGGTAACGTTTTCTGAATGTTTTTCAAAACAACGGTGGAGATAACCTATATGGGGTTTGATCTTAGAAACAATTTCTCCATCTGTCATCACCTCGAGCCTTAATACACCATGTGTACTGGGATGCTGGGGCCCAATATTGAGAGTCATTTGATCGCCCTGAACTACTCCCATCCCTCTTCTTCCTTTATTTTAGGTACAACAATACCATGGTAAGATTCCTGACCTTCATAATCTTTTCTTAAAGGCCAACCTTCCCAGTCGTCTGGGCATAAAATACGCCGTAAATCTCTATGCCCCTCATAAATGATGCCATACATATCATAAGTTTCGCGTTCAAACCAATCACCGATCCGCCATAATTGTTCAATTGATTCTACCTTAGGATTCTCCCTATCATGTCTAATGACCACTTCTATCTTATGCCGATATTCCATGGAATGGAGATTATAACGGGTCTGTAATTGACTATCTTCACCTGGATCAACACCGGTAATACATTCCAATTGGTCAAATGATAAGTTTGGATCATTTTTCATGAATGTGGCAATATCAAACCAATGAGCACTATCGAGTTCAACTTGATGATCCGCCATATCCTCATTCTCGATTACAGCTTCTGAGAACTGGTTTTCGATCGCCGCAATAATTTCAGCTGATGTCATGCAATTTTACGAGTGAGAGGACGCTCGGTTTGAATCTTTTCTTGCAATTTCAAGAGCCCTTCAATCAAAGCTTCGGGTCGCGGTGGGCATCCTGGAACGTATACATCTACAGGGACCACTAAATCTACTCCCTTTAAAACGTGGTATCCATGCTGCCAATAGGGACCGCCACTAGTAGCACAACTACCCATAGAGATAACATATTTAGGATCAGCCATTTGTTCGTATAATTTTTTAACTCGGAGAGCCATTTTCATAGTTACGGTTCCAGCAACAATCATTACATCAGCCTGTCGCGGTGAAGAACGAGGCATCATACCAATTCGTTCTAAATCATGACGGCTTGCAGCTGAGGCCATCATTTCAATAGCACAACAAGCCAATCCAAACTGAAAATACCATGGGGATGTGGACCTAGCCCATCCTAAGAGCTTATCTAGTGAAGCTACAATAACATTATCTTGAAATTTATTTTCTAAAACACCCATTATGATTCCTGTGCCTTTTGAGGTTTATCAATAAGATTGGCATAACGACCTCGTCCATATTTGACATTATATTTTACCCAGTCTAAGTCTGCTCTTTTCCAGACGTATGCCAGACCAACAATTAAAATTAAGAGGAATATGGCCATCTCAATGAAGGCTAAAAGACCCAATTCATTAAAGACGACAGCCCATGGAAAAAGGAAGACGACTTCTACATCAAAGATAAGAAATATTAATGCGACCACATAAAATCGAATATTGAACTGCACCCATGCAGATCCTTCTGATTCTTCACCACATTCATAAGTAGCCAGTTTATCGGGGTTGGGGTTATTGGGTGCAACGAGCTTTTGAATAAGCAATGGTACGTAGACAAGGACAATGCCCATGAAAATGAAAATAAATATGGTTCCGAAGTCGCGATACATAGATTTATTTACTCTTTTAGAGATTATAAATTTAGAGTCTTACTTAAAGTTTGGTCAAGGTAAACTTAATGAAGTTTCTACTTATTTTTCCGTCAGAAACAATGATTGAAATAAAAGCACCTGAATTCCGATTGTTGTCCCCTATTTCCTTAACCTAAATTCGCCAACTTATGTCTTGGTTAAATTCAGTTATAGCTGCCTTCATACCCTACCTTCCTAAGTGGTTTGCGAGACCATTTGCCAAACCATACGTAGCGGGAGAGACAATTGATTCTACTTTAGAAATTGTTCGAGAATTGAATAATAATGGTTATTCAACAACATTAGATATCCTAGGTGAATTTGTTCATTCCAAAGAAGAAGCAACAAAAGTCAAGGATGCCTATATTGAAGTGATTCAAAAAATAGCTGATGAAAATCTAGATAGCACCATTTCAGTAAAGCTAACCCACCTCGGCCTAGAAATTGATATGCAATTA
>Ga0315338_1002496_pt1 | contig 18094 bp, 17 predicted proteins | sample ASW8metaG_FD_204518 | JGI IMG/M metagenome (GOLD analysis project Ga0315338, IMG submission 204518) | Ammonia-oxidizing marine archaeal communities from Monterey Bay, California, United States - ASW #8 | ecosystem: Environmental > Aquatic > Marine > Coastal | place: USA: California | collected... | reverse complement strand
TCCACACCAACAGGCGGCTGCATATCAGGTGCCTGAAGATCAATCAAAAAACATCCTTAATGCTAAAATTCATCAAGGAAAACAATTGTCTTATAATAATATAATGGATGCGGATGGTGCCTTGGCCTGCGTCAGAGAGTTTGATGAACCTGCTTGCGTGGTAGTAAAACACTCCAATCCTTGTGGTGTGGCCATCGGCGATGGCCTGCTAGATGTTTATACAAGGGCTTTCAATGCTGATTCATTGTCCGCTTTTGGTGGAATTATTGCTTTCAACCGCGTGTGCACCAAGAAGGTAGCTCAAGCCATCACGTCCGTGTTTGTAGAAATTGTGTTGGCCCCAGACTTTGAACTTGAAGCGCTGGAAATATTTAAGAAAAAGAAAAATCTCCGCGTCCTGGGAATTGGCCTATTCGGGAAACGAACACCTAAACTAGAAGTCAGGAACGTGGCTGGCGGCCTAATTGTTCAAGACACGGACACCAAAAACTTAACGAGCGAACACTTTCAAACCGTTACAAAAGTAAAGCCTTCAAAAAAAGATGTTGAAACGGCGCTATTCACTTGGAAGGTGCTTCGCCACGCCAAGTCCAACGGGATCCTAATCGCCAAAGACAAGACCACCGTGGGCATTGGCGCTGGTCAGGTAAGCCGTGTAGATGCGGTCCACATGGCATTACGAAAGGGTGGTAAAAACGTAAAAGGTGGTGTATTAGCCTCGGACGCATTCTTCCCGTTTAGGGATAGCATTGACGCCATCAAGGATTCTGGTATCAAGGTGGTAATCCAGCCAGGAGGCTCCATTCGCGATCAGGAAGTGATCGCCGCTTGTAATGAATACGACATTGCCATGATTTTTACTGGGACACGGTGTTTCAAACATTGATCGTGAGGGGGTGTTAATACCGAGGTCCGCTCGGGTCCACCTGCATAGACCAAGCATCAATGCCGCCCTCTAGGTTGGTGACGTCGTACCCCAGCGGTTCTAAATATTGGCAAACCTGTGCTGACCGAACACCTGTATGACATATAACAATAATTGGTTTTTCTTTGTCTATTTCTTCGTGTCGTACCGGGAGCATTCCTGTGGGTATATGTACGTGCGGCTCAATGTTTGCAAATTGAATTTCGTGTGGCTCTCTAACATCAAGTAAGGTGAAAGAAAAAAACTTATCGACTCTTTTTTTTAGTTCTGTTACATCTATTTCTTTCATATTAAACAATTTCCTTAACTTTGTGAAGTTTTCTTACATTCTGATAATAAACTTCTGAACAATCTTATGAAAACAAAACTTATTTTTTTAATCGGCCTTTTTCTTTTTTCCAGCTGCGCATCCAATGGTGCGGAACGAAAACCCATGAAACCTAGAAATTTTATTTCTGATGAAGAAATTCAAGAACTAGAGACCGCACAAACAGCAATGGATGTGGTTGAATTAGCCCGTCCTGCCTGGCTTCGCGCAAAGGGGCTCGTCATCACCGTTTATCTTAATGGTATTCATATGGGTGGCGAAGAACAGCTTGATAATATTTCAGTTTATTCGATTAAAGAGCTTCGCTTTTTAACCCCCTCTGAAGCAACCACCCTGTATGGTACGGGCGCCGGATTTGGCGGTACCATTGATATTAAATCTCGCTAGGAATTACTTCTGGGAAATCGGTAATTATTCCTTCCACTTTTTTTTCTATAAAAAATTTCATGCCCGCTCGAGAATTCACCGTCCAAACATTTATCCCCAATTGATATCTTTGCGCATATTGTATTAGATCCGCTGTTACTATATCTGATCTGGGATGAATATAGTTCGGGCGCGCAAAAGATATTAGACCCACAGTCCTAGTGTCTTTAAATAACAGCCCTGTTTTAATCGAGCTGTCTATGCTCTTAACAATTCGCAGCACCATTGGGTTGAAGCTTGAAATAATCGCGTCATTTTGAATCTTAAGTTTTTTAATAATTTTTATTACCTCAACTGGCGTAGACCAATCTATCAGTTTTCTGGTTTTAATCTCTATATTAACCAAAGATTCTTCTGGTAATCCAATCAGGGCGCTTTCCAGGGTGGGAATTTTTGCTTCTACATTGGGCCAATTTGCGGCAGCATTAATCGGCTCCAATTCAGATAAGGTTTTTTGGTCTATATATCCGCTACCATCTGTTTCTTTTTCCAGATCAAAATTGTGCGCACATACAATTTTCCCGTCTTTTGTCCGCAACACATCAATTTCTACTGAACGCAACCCCGAGTCAAGCGCCGCACGAAACCCCTGCAGTGTGTTTTCTGGCGCGTGGTTTAAAAGGCCCCGATGACCATACCAGTTCAAATCATTATCAATGTTATGTTTATTGTTTTTCCCCGCACCAAAAACCACCCAAAGAACAAACCAAAAAACAGATAAGAATAAAATAAAAACGTTTCTGCCTCTTTAGTTTGGGTTGGTCGGTTTATATACAAATTTTCCTATAATCATTGTATTAATTTCGTGCTTTTTATTTCCGGTTAGACCTGAATTGGTTTGTTTATAATCCATCAGAGGTCCTTCTTTTTCAATTTAATTTATAATAATACTTCTTTAATCTTCAGCCTAAAATCCTAAATATATTTATGCCCGAATTACCCGAAGTACATACTGTAACAAATTCTATTCGTCCGTTTGTTCTAAACAAAAGAATTCGCGCGATATATTCTTTAAACAACTATAATAAAGTCTTTGCGGCGCATTCTGTTTCACGCCTCAACAATCTTATAGCTAATCAAAAAATAAAGCGCGTATGGCGGCGCGGAAAATTTATAGTATTAGATCTTGATTCTGGTCATTTGCTGTTTCATCTTAGAATGACGGGAAGAATACAACCAAAGATCTTGAAAAATGATAATACAAAACATTTTACCGCTAAAATCTGCCTTACAAACAATACAAATATATATTTTAAAGATTACCGCAAATTTGGACGACTATATTTTTATCGAGACCTGTCTCCAGTTGAATCCAGCCTTGGCCCAGAGCCGCTATCCGATGTTTTCGATAAACAATATTTAATTAATCAAATAAAATCTAAAAAACGTATGATAAAACCCTTTTTATTAAATCAGTCGTTTATTGCCGGCTTGGGAAACATATACGTAGATGAATCTTTATGGTTGTCAAAAATTCACCCCAAAAAACCAGCTTTTAAAATCAGTCCCCGAAAAGTAACGGCACCACACTCAGCAATCCAACCCATCCTTAATCAGGCTATCGAACACAAGGGGACGACAATAATCAATTTTGTATATGGGGAAAATTCATCCGGAGATTTTAAAGAAAAATTAAGTGTTTTTGGGCGGACGGGTAAGCCGTGCCTCCGGTGTGAAACGAATATAAAAAAAATATATGTCGGGCAGCGTGGAACTCATTTTTGTCCCCGCTGTCAGCGTAAACAGTCATAGTCTTCGTGGTGGTCTGTGAATTAAAAGTATAATGTAAAGATTATATACATCAGTACTTCAATTATTCCATTTAAATACTGTAAAATCTCTACAACACACTAGACCTTTTATAATGATTTTAGCCATTGCTGTTTTTTCTGTTGTCGTTGTAATTACCATGTTCATCCTTGATACAAATCGCGAGCAGGTAATTAACAGTCGCATTGCGACATATTTACAGCCATTTTCCGCAGAAACAGTCGTGAAGCACGACTATGCTGTGCGACCCGAAACCGTCTGGAAAGTTCTAATCCACCTCTCAAATTACAACTGTTGGTTTCCTGGCATATTACGATTAATGCCCCTTATTCAAACCGATCGTTATGTTCACCGATATTCTTTTGATCAATTTAATTTTATACCGGGTGCGTTTTTGCGTATTCGGCCATTTAGTTTATCACCAACATACATGGGACGTATCATGGCCATAGAAAACAACAAACAACTGGCCTTGGAAATGCGTTATAGTCCTGTACATAAAGAAATTGTTGTTTTTAATCTTGATCAAACACCCAAAGGAACATCTGTTACTTGTCGTAGATCGAGCCGGGGGATTTTCTCGTGGATGACGCTGTGGGGGTTCACAAACACAAAATCAAAAATTCTTGATAATTTAGGATATTTTATTCCTGATGAAATTGATGACAAGAAAGAGGCTAAAACAACGGCACAAGATTCCGGCCCGCAATACAGCCGCGAGGCTATCATCGCCCGGGCTGTTCAGGCTGGGCTTGAAGACAACATGGATTTAATTAACGCAATACCCGATAAGCCAACGCGCGGAATGGCAAAAGCATTGCTCATACAAACAAAACGCAGGGGCGGGGACATGCCAGATCGTTTTATTAAAGCTCTGGCCGAAAAACCTGTTGACGGAGGCGCGTCGGGTTCTAATGTTGATGTAGCTGGCTCAGACCCAGGCACCAGCCTTCCATCTTTTGCTAACACAGATGATTTAATTGCTTTTATTGTAAACAAGGCTTTAGATGGTGAAGAAGACCTTATTAACACCATCAGCGATAAGCCCACGCGCGGCAAAGCCAAAGCCATGTTGGTTAAAATTAAACGCGGGTCTGTTGAGCGCCCACCCATGCCGGACGATATCCCCGCCGTAAGCTCTTCTTCTACCCCCACAGTAGATCAAGGCCGTGAGGAAAATGAGCCCGAAGATGTCCTCATATCGCGCCTAGTTGAGGCTGGCGTCGATGGAAACATGGATGAAATTAATGCCTTAGACAGTAAGGTTTTACGTGGGAAAATTAAGGCTGCTATTGTAAAAGCCAAGCGGGCTTCGGCCTAATAGTTTTTATTTATACTATAGTCTGTTTGGGCGGTTTTTATTTTAATTAACGCGATATTGAAACTGAAAAATGCCATTTATTTTATCTACGGGAAGAACGGCTTTAAAAACCAAGTTCATTTCTTTTATGGTGCCTGAAAACAAACGCACTCCGGACCCAAACACGTTTGGGTGGGGTGTTATATAAAGGTGCGTTAAATATGAAGCAAAGCGCATATTTGTTTTTCCACCGCCCGCAATAAAACACTTTTCTTTATCAATCTTGTCCAAAGTCTTCTGTGGACTATCGTCTCGGTGCACGACAATAATTTCTCTGTTTTTAAGCTCACTATTTATACAATTAAAGGTGTTAGATCCCATAATTACCGGCCATCCCATTGTTTGTTTTTTAAATAAAGAAAGGTCTTTTGACCACTTAATGGTTTCGTGCGGGTGTCGCGCAATAAAACCATCTTGCGTTACGGCCGCAATTAGAATTACATCCACAGTTAATCAGCAAATGTGCCGGCGGCGACAAATGTAAGTTCTTTTGGTTTAATGTATTTTTTGATTGTTTTGTTAACCATCTCTAACGAGATGTTTTTAATAATTTCTGGGTATTCATCTAGGTGTTCTGTTTTTTCTCCTTGTTCTGCGTTTGACAATATGCGCCCGGCAAGCCCGCCCGTAGAATCTAACCCCACTTGATAAGTCCCAGTAATTGTCGTTTTTTTTGCGTCCAACTCTTTTTTTGTAATGCCTTTATTATGCCATTTTTTTATTTGATCTTGCGTCATCTCTCGCCCCTTTTCCAAAAGGGCCGGCGCAAACGTTGCCCAGGTACTCCAATACCCGTCGCTACCAAAGTTTGTGCCCAAAACTGAGGAACCAATACCATAAGTTAAGCCTGCATCGTCTCGAACGGTTTGCATTAACCGTGCGGAAAAATTCCCCCCCAACACATAAATAGCCATTCTAAGCGGGTAGTAGTCTTTGTGCTGTCTGTCAAGACCGATTGCTTGTCCTAAGTACATGTCTATGCTTTGTTTGTCTGGGATCGGCATTCTACGTTCTTTAGCTTTTACTGGCCTTGCCTTTAAATCCAACTGATATGGTTTCTTAATGCCTTCTTTCCATCCACTAAATTGCTCTTTTAATAAATGATTAATTGTGTCCGGGCTTACATCACCAGCAGCAGAAAAATTAAAGCCTCCAAGCCCATAGATGTTCTTGTGTAAAGCTTTTATTTCTTTTGTGCTAACGGATGATACAAGTTCAATTTTTTTATCGGTTGTAAGCGCATGGTTCGGGTGGTGGGGGGGGTATAGTTCTCTCAATAGGGTAATAAGCGCTTGTTTTTTTGTGTCTTCTTTTGTGCGTTCTAAATTACCGATCAGCCGTTTTTTAAGCGTAGAAAGTTCTTCGTCCCAAAACAAGGGCTCGCGCAATTGTTCGGCAAGTAAACAAAGAACTGTGTCCAAATCGTTTTTCAAACAATATCCAGTAAACTGAAGGTGGTGGGCTGTATTAAAAAAATTGATTTCAGCGCCAACAGATTCCAATATGTCGCTAACCTCAAATTTATCTTTATTGTTTGTTCCCTTATCTAACATTCCTGCTACCAGAGAGCTGATTTCACTGTTCTTCTTGGGGCTGTATAGCGAACCACAGAGCAGGCTTCCTGCAAACGTTATCACGTCTTTAGCGCCTGTGGGCATTACAAAGGTTGACAGGCCAGTTTGAGGTTCGTCAACAACGATTTTTTCGCTAAAATAATTGCTCATATTACAGCAAATTAGTTTTGGGGTACAAACCAACCTGTGGTGCTTTGATCTTCGGTCAAATATTTTTCGGCGGCGCGTTGGACATCTTTTCTGGACACTTTTATTATATGATCCATAAATGTGGAATAAAATGTCCAATCACCAATGGCAATGGCCTCATTCAGGGCGCTCGCTACTGCATAGGATCCATCACGGCTAAACGCAACATTTGCTTTTATTTGAGCTTTGGCCCGATTTAGGTCCTTTTGCTTTATCCCTTCTTTAATTATTTGCCGGTATTCTTTTAAGACTATTTCTTCAACAGAGCTATGATCGGTCTCTGGCGTTAGAAAAACATAAGAAATAAACATCCCGCAATCTTTAAATGGAAAATCATACATAAACAACGACGTGGCTAAGCCCGGGTCAACAATGCGCTTATATAGTCTACTTACTTTTCCTTCCGTCAGAATCTTTCCTAAGACTTGCAATGCATAGGTGTCTTTATTGAGACCCTTTGGTGTTTTGTGCCCTATTCCAACAATGCCTGTTTGTCCCCCTCGTTTTACTATAATTCTCCTTGGCCCTTCTTGTTCTGGTTCCTCCGTATACATTTCAGGAATTGTGTGTTGGCTGCTGGGGTGTACACCAAAATATTTTTTTATTAGTGCTAGCGCTCGTTTTTTCTCAAAATCTCCAATGATCGTTGCGGTCGCGTTATTTGGCCAATAATACATGTTATAAAACTCTTGTAATCTTTTTGTAGAGACATTTTCAATGTCTGAACGCCAACCAATGGTAGAATGATGATATGGGTGTGCCTGATATGCTGTTGCCCAAATGTTTTTATCTAAAACATCGAAGGGGCTGTTTTCGCCGCGTTCAAATTCGTTCCTCACAACTGTCATTTCGGGCTGTCTGTCCTCATCTTTTAAAAATGCGTGGCGCATACGATCTGCCTCTATTGCTATGGCGCGCTCAAGGTGTTCGCTTGGAACGACTTCAAAATAATTTGTTCGGTCGTTCCACGTTGTTGCGTTGATTTGTGCGCCAACATTTTGTAGCTCTGACCAAATTGCTGTGTTCTTTTCTTTGTTAAATTTTTTGGAGCCCTTAAACATTAGGTGTTCAAGCAAGTGTGTTGCGCCGGTATAGCCAATGGCTTCGTTTCTTGACCCGACATGATATGTAACCATAAAGGTGGCAACTGGGGCTGAGTGTTCTTGGAGAGTTAAAATGCGCAGATTGTTTGATTCAAGGCGATATTCCTCAATTCCCCCCGATGCCTTTATAAACTTAAAACCGGGTTCTTTTTTTTTATTTTTTGGGGGCATACAAATCTGTTATGGTTCCGGTGAAAACTTCCGCGGCGGCGGAAATAGTCTCACTTATTGTGGGGTGTGGGTGTACCGTTAGAGCAATGTCTTCCGCATCGGCTCCCATTTCAATTGCCAGTGCGCCTTCTGCAATTAAATCACCGGCTCCGGGCCCAACAATTCCAATTCCCAATATTCTCTGGGAGGCGGGATCAAACAAAATTTTTGTTTTTCCTTCGCCCGCACTAAGAATCGCCGCTTTCCCGCTTGCAGCCCATGGGAATTCTCCCGTTTGATATAAAACGCCCATTTCCTCCGCTTCTTTTTCTGTCAATCCCGCCCAAGCAACTTCTGGGTCGGTATACACAACATTAGGAATTGCCGCCGCGTCAAATACCGCCGGTTGTCCCGCGGCTACTTCTGCGGCCACCTTTCCTTCGTGAGAGGCTTTGTGGGCCAACATTGGATGACCGACAATATCTCCAATAGCAAATATTGTATCCACGGATGTGCGCTGATATTCATCTACTTTGACATAGCCCGCTTTATCTGTTGCAACTTCCGTTTTCTCTAGGTTTAATAAATCTCCGTTTGCCGTGCGGCCAACGGCCACAAGTACCTGGTCAAAGGTCTTTTTTGTTTTCTTCTCTCCGCGATAAATTAAAACGCTTAAAGATTTTTTTCCTTTTGTTTCAACCTTTTCCACTCTAGATGAAAGCAAGACCGTGATTCCTTGTCTTTCCAGTTTTTTACGAAGCGGCTCAACAATATCAACATCTGCTGCGGGAATTAGAGTTTCCATAAACTCGACAATGGTAACTTTAGCGCCAAGCGTTGCATATACTTGACCCAGTTCTAGTCCGATTGCTCCTCCGCCAATTACTAGCATTGTTTTTGGAATCTCTTTTAATTCTAATGCCGTCTTTGATGTCAGAACCGAAGGGTGGTCCATTGGCACCCCAGGAAGCCCTGACGAAACAGACCCAGTGGCAATAATACATTTCTCAAAAGCAACATTAATTGTTTCGTTGGCTGTTTTAACAATCAATTCTATGTTAGAATTAAAAGCTGCGTTGCCCTCTAGTGTTTTGACTTTTCGGGCCTTAGCCATTTGGTCCAATCCCAGGGCCAATCTTTTAACGGTTTTATCTTTGTGCTTTTGGAGAGCGCCTAAATCAATTTTTGGTTTCTCAAAAAGCACCCCTGCTTTTGACAGTTCTTTTGCTTCGTTCATTATTTTCGAAACATGTAATAAGGCCTTAGAAGGAATGCAACCACGATTTAAGCACACGCCCCCCAATGTGGGATCGCGGTCAATCAATAAAACTTTTTTTCCGAGATCCGCCAAGCGAAATGCTGCAGTATATCCACCAGGCCCTGCGCCAATTACAACAAACTCGGCTTTTATTTTTTTTGCCATTTAACTATTATTTATAATTCTGTGCGCTTGCCAACGTTTCTGCATAGCTAGAGGTAAACTTTGCTGCTGCTGCACCATCAATTACACGGTGATCATATGACAAGGAAAAGGGCAGTATATATCTTGGTCGCGTGGTCTTTTTTTTCTGATCATAAACTTTTTTCCACCGGCTTTCTGAAATTCCTAAAATGGCCACTTGGGGTGGGTCAATAATGGGCGTAAAAAACGTGCCTCCGATGCCGCCAAGGCTTGAAATTGTAAAGGTGGCCCCTTTTAATTCGCTTGGTTTTAGTTTTTTATTTCGAGCCCGTTGACTTAGATCTTTTAGCTCTGCAGCAAGTTCTATAATATTTTTTTGATCCACGTCTTTTACCACAGGAACCATTAAGCCCGCCGGAGTATCAACTGCGACTCCAATATGAAAATAGTGTTTAAATATTAAGTTCTTGCTCGCACTATCAAGAGAGCTGTTAAAGGTTGGCTTTTCTTTAAGAAGGCTTGCTGCTGCTTTCATAAAAAAGGGCAGAAGAGTTACCTTCTTTTTTTTGGTGTTTATGTCCTTGTTCAGTTTTTGTCTGTGTGCGTGAAGATCTGTAATGTCTGCTTCGTCAAACTGTGTGACGTGTGGAATTGTTTGCCAGGATTGTTGCATGCGCCTGGCGGTAATGCCTTTAATTTTTGTTAGTTTTTGAACTTCAATTTTTCCCCATTGAGAAAAATCAGTTTTAGCCTCAAGGTGGGGGTGGGCTCCGCTGAGGCCTTCCATTTTCTTTCTAATAAAGGTGTGTAAATCTTCTTTTGTAACGCGCCCTTTTGAGCCCGTTCCTTTTATGGTTTGTAGATCAATTTTTAGTTCGCGCGATAACCGCCGAACCCCCGGCGAAGCAAAAGCCTTGTCTTTTTCTCGTTTAACCTCCGTTTTTTTCTTTGGCTCTATTGCTGTTGTTGTCGCGGGCCTGGCGGGCTCTTTTTGTTTTGTTGCTTTCTGTTTAGATGTTTTTTTACCGGTTGTTTCCAAAATAATTAGACATTGTCCGGTTGTAACCGTAGACCCCGGAACAACCTGCACCTTTTTTATCTTTCCTCCAATTTCTGCCGGGATTTCCATTGATGCTTTTTCTGATTCAAGAACAAGGATTATATCGTTCTCTTTTATTGTTTTTCCAGGAGAAACAAGAACTTCACTTACCTTAGCAGAATCAATTCCCTCTCCAAGGTCGGGTAACAATATTTCCTTAATCATTTTTCGCGCCTATACTGTAATCGGGCTTGGCTTTTCTGGGTTTAGCTTATATTTTTTCATCACTCGGTCTACCATGGACATTTTTATTTGCCCATCAAGGGCCAGCGCTCTCACCGCTGTTAAAACAATATAATATCGGTCTACTTCAAAAAAGTGGCGAAGGTTTTCTCTCGTATCGCTCCGCCCAAAACCGTCTGTGCCCAGAGCATAATATGGCCCGGGAACATAGGGGCCAATTTGTTCAGCCACCATTTTAACATAGTCTGAAACAGCCACGGTTGGTACGGCGTGTTTGCTCAGAGATTTTTCTAGATGTGATTTTTTTTGTTTTTTATCTGGATGTATTGTGTTCCACCTTTCTGTTTCTTCTGCGTCCCTCCGCAGTTCGCTAAAACTAGTTACGTTCCATATTCCTGGTTCAATATCCCAATCTTTTTTTAGCAGTTTGGCTGCTGCTAGTGCTTCATTCAGAAGCGGCCCGCTGCCCAAGAGGCGAATTGTCGGGTTTTTCGTGGCATGAATTTTATATAAGCCCGCAATAATATCCCCGGCAACACCTTCTGGTCTTGCGGGGTGGGCATAGTTCTCGTTCTCAACGGTAAGATAATAAATAACGTCTTTTCCTTCTTCGAGCATTTCCTGCATTCCGCGGTGAACAACCGTTGCTATTTCATGAGCATATGCAAGATCATAGGCTTTTATGTTTGGCGTTGCTGCTGCGGCTAAGTGGCTGTGGCCGTCTTGGTGTTGCAGGCCCTCTCCGTTCAGCGTTGTTCTTCCTGCGGTCCCACCTAAAAGAAACCCACGGACCCTCATGTCGCTTGCTGCCCAAATAAAGTCCCACACGCGTTGAAACCCAAACATAGAATAATAGATATAAAAAGGTAACATGTGTTGCCCGTGCGTGCTGTAGCTCATCCCAGCGGCAATAAAAGATGAAATTGAACCCGCCTCATTAATTCCTTCTTCAAGAATTTGGCCTTCTTTTGCCTCTTTATAATACAAAAACTGATCAGAGTCTACTGGATCATACAGCTGTCCTTGGTTTGAATAAATTCCAAGCTGTCGAAACAGGGGATCCATTCCAAAGGTTCTGGCTTCGTCTGGTATTATGGGAACAATGCGCTTACCAACTGTTTTGTCTTTCGTGAGCAGTGTAAGTAGGCGAACATAGGCCATTGTAGTAGAGACTTCTCGTTTACCAGTACCGCTCAAAAGCTCTTGAAATATAGAGATGTTGGGAACTTTTATGGGGGGGGCGTTCTTTTCTCGCGTGGGGATTGACCCTCCCAGTTTTTCCCGGCAATTTTTCAAATATTTATATTCTTTACTTTTCTTATCAAACCGATAAAAAGGCGCTTTCATTGCGCCCCGATCCCCTAAAGGAATATTAAACCGGTCTCTAAATTTCAACAGTTCTTTATCATTAAGTTTTTTCTGCTGATGGGTAATGTTCCGACCTTCTCCGGCCTCTCCTAGGCCATACCCTTTGATTGTTCGCGCCAAAATAACCGTTGGACGATTTTGATGGTTCACCGCTTCATTGTACGCAGCATACACTTTTACTGGGTCGTGGCCTCCAGCTCTCAGTTTTCCAAGTTCTTCGTCTGTATAATCTTTTACCATTTCAGTTAATTCAGAATATTTACCAAAAAAATGCTTTCTTACACGAGCCCCGCCATCCACAACATATTTTAACAGGTCTCCGTCTACTATTTCTTCAATGCGTCGAAGAAGCACGTCCCCGTTTTTTCCCTCAAAAAGGACGTCCCAATCCGTGCCCCAAATTACTTTTATGACGTTCCAACCTGCTCCGCGGAATGCTCCTTCTAGTTCTTGAATCACTTTGGAGTTTCCACGAACCGGCCCATCTAGCCGCTGTAAATTACAATTCACAACAAAAATCAAATTATCAAGGCCTTCTCGCGATGCAAGCGTTAGGCCCCCAAGGGCTTCTGGTTCGTCCATCTCTCCATCGCCTAAAAAGGCCCACACTTTTCTTCCGGTGTCTTTCATAAGGCCACGATTGATCATGTAGCGCATAAAACGCGCCTGATATACCGCCATTAATGGGCCCAAACCCATGGACACGGTAGCAAACTGCCAAAAGTTGGGCATTAACCATGGGTGGGGATACGATGAGATGCCTCTCTTTGAAAGGTCTCTGCGAAACCCGTGTAAATGTTCCTTATTAAACCTCCATTCTACATACGCCCGGGCATATATACCTGGCGACGCGTGGCCTTGAAAAAAAATGAGGTCTTTTCCTTTTGGGTGATTGGATCCTTTGAAATAGTGATTAAACCCAATTTCATATAGTGTGGCCGCAGACGCATAGGTTGAAATGTGGCCCCCAATTCCCGGTGATTCTTTGTTCGCTTTGGTAACCATTGCCATTGCGTTCCATCTTACCGTTGATTTTATTTTCCGCTCTATTTTTCGATCGCCGGGAAAATTAGGTTCGTCGCTAGGCAAAATTGTGTTCACAAAAGGCGTATTTGTGTTGAAGGGCAACCTTGCCCCCCTTGATTGCGCAAAAGAGAGGAGGGCTTCAAGCAAAAAACCCGCTCTTTTGTTTCCGTGTTCTTCTAAGGTGTCTTCTATTGCCTCTAACCACTCTTGGGTTTCTTGAGGGTCAATGTCTTTTGTTTTTTCTCGCATCGTCTAATTTATCTTATTAAAATAAAAATATAAATTACATTTTTTCTCGCTCTCGGTCTCAGCTTTATCTTTGTTTCTCTGGCGCTTTAATTCCCCCGTACTTCTATTCCTTTTTTTTGAAGGTATTGCTTTGTTTTACTACATACTGGCGCATTTGTTTTGACGCCGATTGTTTTTTTTTCTTGTAACCGTATCTTGCGGACCTGGTCCACAATTTTTATACCGTCCTTCATTATTATTCGGCTTTTTCTGTCAATTACTATTATAATCTCTTTTTGGTCGTTTTCTATCAAAACAACCCTTGTGTTGAGCCCGTATTTTTTTGGGTCCAGTTTCATTTTTCAGTTGGGCCCGTTATCTCTATAATTGGTCCGCACCCTATTCTCCTTCCCGCAGCCCCAGACGGCTGTGAAGCCATATCGTCCTTTCTTTGGTGTACAACAATGGCCCTATCAATCACATTGGTTTTTGATGGTCCGCCAATTGACCATCTGCTATGTTGATCAATAAACGTTAACACTCCTTTTCCGTTCTCATCAATGTTTATGTTTCCTATGTCTCCGCTATGAAACGGCGGCTCTCCCCATTTTCCGTGTTTTTCTTGTGTTGGGTTCCAGTGCCCGCCAGAAGAAGTTGCGTTTTCTGAACTACAATCTCCGACGCTGTGTAGATGAACCGCGGTTGGGCCTGGTTCAACACCAGCCAGGCTTATTTCTATCTTTACTTTTCCTCTCTTCTCTGAAAAAACAACCTGTCCGGAAACTAGGCTTTGGCTTTTGGCTTCTATTTTTGCTTGCGCCCTTTTTCCCTGGCGAAGATCGCAGCCAAACAAAAAAACGGTGATGGCTACAAAGAGCCTGTGTTGTGTTTTAATCAAGTCCACTTATTCCTTCAATTAATTTTAGCGGGTTTGTAATCTTGTTTCCACACCCATAAACCTGTAGCGAAACGCCGACATAGTGCCACAACGCCGCAACGGGGGCAAGGGCTTCTGATGTTGTCTTTGTTTTTTCTTTGTTGTTTTCAGCAAATCGCTCTGGCCCAACCGTAATTATTGTTTCGCCAGTTTTGTTCCTATAAATCTTTGACAAGTCGGGGAAGGTTGGCCTCTGCTTGTGGGGTGTTTCTGCTATAAGAAAACTTGTTCCAGACCTATTAATGTGCCCTTTTATTTTTATTATTCCTTCGTGGTTTTTTATTCTATCTATTATAATTAGTGTTTTGATCTTTTGCTTTTTCTTGTGTGCTAAAAACGTCTGTGGCGACATGCTGGCTTTATGAAAGTTTTCCGGCCATAAAATGATTCCGTTTTCAAGTGTGCTTTTTTTATGCCCGAAATAACTGCTATCGCTAGCAATATTAATTTGTTTTGCGAGAGCCTCGCTGCAGAAATATATTATCATTTTAGTGGCGACCTGGGGCCAAATAGCTCCGTTCCAATTCGCACCATTGTGCTGCCTTCTTCTATCCCAATTTCATAATCTGCGCTCATGCCCATCGAAAGGTCTATAAGCTGGTTGCCGCCAAGCTCATAATTGATTTTATCTTTAATTTTTCTCAACAAAGAAAAGGCTCTCCGCGTTTCTTTTTCATCCTTTGATCGCGGGCCTAGCGTCATTAGCCCCTTTACGCTAATGTTCTTTAGCGTTGTACACAGGATCATGTCATCAATTTTATCTGGCCAAAATCCATGCTTTTGTTCTTCTTTGCTTGTGTTAACCTCTAATAATATTGGCGTCGTTTTCCCCAACGTTTTTGATCTTTTATCTATTTTTTTTGCAAGCTTTGTGGAATCAACCGAGTCTATAGTGTCAAAAATGTCTAGGCATTTGTTAACCTTGTTTGATTGTAGCGTTCCTATAAATCTTTTTGTAACCGTTGGTAGGATTTTCAGGTTTTCAAATTTTATTTCTGCTTCTTGAATCCTGTTCTCTCCAATGTGTTTTATTCCTGCTTGGCAACACCTCCTAATTGTGTCTGAGGATTGCGACTTTGTGGCCGCTATAATAACAACGGGGCGGCTTTGGCCGCCCCGTTTAATTGCAAAGTCTATCTTTTTTTGTGTTGTCTTCAGGCGCTCTGAAAAATTCACTCGACTTCTTTTTCTTCTTCAATTGAAATTTGGGCGCTGTCTTTTTCTGTCGCCGTTTCTTCGCTAAGAACTCTAGTAATGGTCGAGATGCTTGCTCCTTCGTCTAGCTTAACGAGCCTAACACCCTGCGTTACTCGACCAATGGATCGAATCGCACCAACCGGTTGGCGCATCAACACGCCGGAATCGGTAATGACTATCAAATCGTCTGAATCCACAACTTCCATAATGTTTACCATTTTGCCCGTTTTATCTGTGCACCGCATTGTTAATACGCCTTTTCCTCCGCGTTTTTGGGTGCGATATTGAATAACATCTGTTCGTTTGCCATACCCTTTTTCTGTGGCAACTAGAATTGTTCCCTCTCTCTTAACAACGAGCATACCAATAACACGATCGTCTTTCGCGCTTAACCGAATGCCCCTTACTCCCATTGTTTTGCGTCCGCTTGCACGAATGTCGTTTTCCGAAAAACGAATTGATTTCCCCGCTCGTGTGCCCAAAAGAATATCATGTTCTCCGTTTGTAATTCGGGCCTCAATCAGCTTGTCTCCTTCCCGAATTTCTATAGCATAAATGCCTCCTTTTCTTGGGTTCCCATAAGCAGAAAGGATTGTCTTTTTAACAATACCGTTTTGTGTGGCCATAACAATGTAATGATCGTCGTCAAATTCTTTCACGCTAACAAAGGCCTCAACCTTTTCTCCTGGATCGCAGCCAATCAAATTTACAACCGCCCGGCCTCTCGTCGCGCGACCGCCCTGTGGAATATCATAAACCTTAAGCCAATAACACTTTCCGCGATCGGTAAAAAAGAGCATATAATTATGCGTGTTTGCAATAAAAAGATGTTCTACAAAATCTTCATCTTTGCTCATGGCGCCCTGTACCCCACGTCCACCGCGGTGCTGTGTTCTATATGTGTTGAGCGCGGTTCTTTTAATATATCCCTGGTGTGTAATTGTTAACACAACCTCTTCTTCAGCAATCATGTCTTCCATAGAAAACTCGGTTGAAACGGGTATTATTTCTGTTCTTCGTTCGTCTCCATATTGATCTCTTATTTCTAAAAGGCCCGTCTTAACAATTTCCATTCGTTGGGTTTTGCTTTCTAAAATTCCTTTCAAGTGTGCTATTGTTTTAACTGTTTCTTTATATTCTGAAACAACCTTGTCAACCTCTAAACCTGTAAGTTTTTGGAGTCGCATTTCCAAAATGGACTGTGCTTGAATTTCCGAAAGACTAAAGCCGTTCATTAATCCTTCTTTTGCTTTTGCGGGATCTTTACTGCCGCGGATAACGGCAATTACTTCTTCTATGTTGTCAAGCGCCGTTTTGAGCCCTTCTAGAATATGTGCTCTTGCCTCGGCTTCTTTTAGTTCGTGTTGTGTGCGGCGCACAACAATCTCGTGACGAAAATCCACAAAATGTGTTAGAATTTCTTTCAAGGGCATTATCTTTGGAACTCCGTTTACAAGCGCCAGCAAAATAATTCCAAACGTGTCTTGAAGTTGTGTGTGTTTATAGAGCAGATTTAAAATAACTTCAGGAACAGCGTCTCTCTTTGTTTCTATTACCACGCGAATGCCGTCTTTATCTGACTCGTCTCTGAGATCGGAAATCCCTACAATTTTTTTCTGTTGAACCAGGTCTGCTATTTTCTCTACTAAGTTTGCTTTATTCGTTTGGTATGTCACTTCAGTAATCACAATGCTGTTTTTACCTTTTTTACTCGTCTCAATGTGCGCCCTTGCTCGCATTTTTATTTTTCCGCGCCCTGTTTCATAGGCCAGCTTAAGCCCGTCTATTCCCATTACGTGACCTGCGGTTGGAAAGTCTGGGCCTTTAATGTGTTCCATAAGTCCATCTGTAGTTATTTCTTCATTATCAATTAGTGCCACCAGGCCGTTAATCGTTTCTACTAGGTTGTGTGGTGGAATTTTAGTTGCCATGCCCACCGCGATGCCCTCTGATCCGTTTATCATCAGTGCGGGTACGGCCGTTGGCAGGACAGCGGGCTCTTTTAGTGTTTCATCAAAGTTTAATCCCCAATCAACCGTGTCTTTATCTAAGTCTTTTAACATTTCTCCGGTGAGTCTTGTCATTCTTGATTCTGTATATCGCATTGCCGCAGCGTTGTCGCCATCAATAGAACCAAAATTTCCCTGACCATCCACAAGTTCATACCGCATAGAAAAGTCTTGGGCCATTCGAACTAGCGCATCGTATACCGAGCTGTCTCCGTGTGGGTGATATTTTCCCATAACGTCTCCGACAATGCGCGCACATTTTTTAAATGGGCGATTCCAGCTCGACCCGAGCTCGTTCATCCCATATAAAATTCTTCTGTGAACCGGTTTAAGCCCGTCTCGAACGTCTGGAAGCGCCCGTGACACAATTACCGACATAGAATAGTTTAGGTAGCTTTCTCGCATTTCTTCCACAATGTCCCGCGGTAGCGTGTTGTCTCTGCTATAATCAACCATAAAAAACTTTGCTCCTTTATACGTCCAGATTAACTACAAACTTTGCGTTTTTTTGAATAAAGCTCCTCCGAGACTCTACGTCGTGTCCCATCAAGTCTTGAAAGGTTTCTGCGGCTTCCACGGCGCTTTCTACCGTAACCCGCATAAGGGTTCGGCGCTCTGGGTCCATTGTGGTTTCCCACAGCTGCCCTGGGTTCATCTCCCCCAGTCCTTTATATCTTTGTATTCCAACTTTCGAGTTTTTGTTCGCTTTTTTCATCCGCTCTATCATAAGGTCTCGTTCATTATCATCAAAGGCATATGCTTCTTTTTTTCCCTGAGATATCCGATACAAGGGGGGTAAGGCCAAATATAAATAGCCACC
>Ga0315338_1002495_pt1 | contig 18099 bp, 15 predicted proteins | sample ASW8metaG_FD_204518 | JGI IMG/M metagenome (GOLD analysis project Ga0315338, IMG submission 204518) | Ammonia-oxidizing marine archaeal communities from Monterey Bay, California, United States - ASW #8 | ecosystem: Environmental > Aquatic > Marine > Coastal | place: USA: California | collected... | reverse complement strand
CCCTGCTCTGTCTTGACGTGAAATTTCACCCAAAATCGTTTTCCTTCTGCATTGATCAGGCTATAGGTATGGCTCCCAAAGCCATGCATATGCCTGTAGGACCTGGGAGTACCACGATCACTGAAAAGAATCGTCACCTGATGCAGCGACTCCGGGCTCAGGGACCAATAATCCCACATCATGGTGGGAGATTTTAGATGGCGCTGCGGACATCTCTTCTGGCTGTGGATGAAGTTGTCAAATTTGAGTGGATCTCGAAGAAAAAAGATCGGGGTATTGTTTCCCACGAGATCCCAATTCCCCTCCTCGGTATAAAATTTCATTGCAAAGCCTCGCGGATCGCGGGCCGAATCCGCAGACCCACTCTCACCGCCTACGGTTGAGAAGCGAACAAAACAATCTGTTTTCTTCCCCACAGCGGCAAAGATTTTCGCCTTGGTGTACTCGGTAATATCACCCGTAATGGTCAGCGTCCCGTGGGCTCCTACCCCTTTTGCATGAACCACCCGTTCGGGAATCCGCTCTCGATTAAAGGTAGCCATCTTTTCAATGAGAATGTGATCCTCCATGAGCAGAGGACCTCGTGGACCTGCGGAGAGCGAATTTTGATTGTCATCGACGGGTGCTCCCGAGGAGGTGGTCAGGGGTTTTTTCTGATCTGCCATGATGCTCTCCATGGATACTGGTTGAATGCGCCAATCTCAAGTGAGGCATTTTGTGCCCGCAAACGTTGCCACAATGGTGTTTAATCTATTCTATCCCACGAGCGAATCCCAGGAGCATTAACAAAAAATTACTCAACCGCCTCGCCACTTCTTCATCCGGTCAACCGCCTCTTCAATATCGGCTGTCGATCCGGCGTAGGAAAAACGGATGTAGTGGTGTCCATGGCGAACAGAAAAGTCGCTGCCTGGAGCGGCGAGTACACCACACCCTTCGAGCATTTCGACAGCAAATTTCAAACTATCTTTGTGGAGGTGCTGAACATGACAGTAGAGATAGAAGGCTCCGTGCGGCGCCGCAAACCGATCGAAACCCATCGCAGGCATTTGAGCGCAGAGGATATCGCGGTTCTTTTTGTAACGGGCAACATGCCCGTCAAGTTCTTCTCGACAATCGAGGGCATGGAGGGCACCAAACTGGGAAGGAGTCGGCGGGCAAAGATAAAGGTTATGGGCCAGGTTGCTGATTGGCTCGACCATATATTCGGGGAGCACCATCCATCCCAACCGCCATCCGGCCATCGAATAGTATTTGGAGAAACTGTTGACGACAATAATTTCGTCGGAGAAAGCAGCAGCCGTTTGCTGGGGTACATCATCATCAAAAACGATCCCATGGTAGATTTCATCTGAAATCAAGCGAATTTGTTTTTGTATGCAATATTCTGACAACTCCTGTATTTGCTGCTCCGGCATCATCGATCCGGTAGGGTTGCCCGGGCTCGCAAAAATCACGCCATCGATTTCGCCTTCTATTTTTTCAATATCCTCAACCGTCGGCTGGAAGTGGTTTTCAATGCTGACATCAAAGGGAACGCATTCTACCCCCAACGTTCCCATTGCATGGCGATAACCGTAGTAGAATGGCTGCGGCAAAGCGACACGAGCACCAGGATCAAAACAACCAACGAGCGAGAGGATCATGGCACCAGATGCACCAAAGGTAATCACAATCCGCGCAGAATCGACGGCTACCCCGTATTGCTCTTTGTAGTGTTTGGCGATTCGCTCGCGAAGTTGGGGAATGCCAGCGGCACTCGTGTAACCCAGGATACTCGTACTACTTGCTTCCCGGATCGCATCGATTGCGCCTGCTGGAGCTCCAGTACTCGGTTGGCCAACCTGTAAATAAATGACCTTCTTACCCTTGGCCTCTACCTCCTTTGCCCGCGATCTCATTTTTTCGGCAACACTGGGTGTAGCGCCCCGGCGCGAAGGGTGGAAACGTGTCTTGGACATGGATCATCACCCTAGATTGAAAAACGGACTAGTTGTAAGCATCGATATCGCGATCGGTGGATTCTTCCGCGTAGAATCACCCAGGCCCCCGTGTTCCAATCGCGACATTTATATTGTTTGCTACCTACGATTCATTCATCGGTCACACAGCCCTCCGATGCCGAACGGACCAGCTGAATGTATTTGTGCAGGGTCCCCCGGGTGGCCTTCAACGGAACCGCAGTCCAACTGGCCCTTCGCTCAGTAAGTTCCTGATCGCTGAGATTCACCATCAATGTATTTTGTTCCGCATCGATTGTAATCTTATCGCCCTCTTTGATGAGTGCGATGGGGCCACCGACCTGAGCCTCGGGGGTCACATGCCCAACGATAAATCCGTGCGAACCACCGGAGAAGCGACCATCGGTCACCAGGGCCACCTCGCTCCCGAGTCCCGCCCCCACCACGGCCGATGTCGGTGTGAGCATTTCCGGCATTCCGGGACCTCCCTGCGGGCCTTCATAGCGGATGACAATGACATCCCCAGAACGGATCTCACCGCTTTCAAGGGCAGTAAGCATCGTTTCCTCACTGTCGTATACCTTGGCAGGGCCCGTGAAGGATGTCCCTTCCTTACCGGTTATCTTGGCAACCGCACCTTCCGGCGCGAGATTACCACGGAGAATTTGGATATGGCCGGTCGACTTGATCGGCTGCTCAAGCGGCCGAACCACATCTTGTCCGTCTGCTAACGGTGCCACTTTCGCCACATTCTCCGCTAATGATTTTCCTGTAACCGTCATGCAATCCCCATTTAATAGATCGTGCGCCAAGAGATACTGTATCACCGCTGGCAGGCCACCGACTTTATGCAGATCTTCCTGGACATAGCGACCACTCGGTTTAAGATCGCCCAGGAAAGGAACCCGATCACTGACCTTCTGAAAATCATCGATTCCTAAATCAACATCCGCCGCACGGGCCATCGCAATCAGATGCAGCACGGCGTTTGTCGATCCGCCGAGCACCATGACGACCACCATCGCATTTTCAAACGCAGCGCGGGTCATGATATCGCGCGGCTTGAGGTCCAATTGGAGCAAATTCAAAACTGCCTCCCCCGCCGCGTGGCATTCCTCCAACTTTTTTGGATCTTCTGCTGGTGTGGACGAGCTATACGGCAGCGCCATTCCAAGGGCCTCGATGGCACTGGCCATCGTATTGGCCGTATACATTCCGCCACACGCGCCCGCTCCGGGACAGCTGTGTCGCACTACTCCTTGACGCTCCTGCTCACTCCGATTGCCGGCGAGAAATTCTCCGTAACACTGGAAGGCGGAAACGATATCGAGTTTTTCGTCCTGCCAGTGACCGGCTCGGATCGTACCGCCGTAGACCATGAGGGATGGGCGGTTGAGTCTTGCCATCGCCATCAGGCATCCGGGCATATTTTTGTCGCAGCCCGGCAACGACACATTCGCGTCGTACCACTGCGCTTGCATCACCGTTTCCACCGAGTCTGCGATCAAGTCTCGAGACTGCAAAGAATAACTCATCCCCTCGGTCCCCATGGAGATGCCATCGCTAACCCCAATGGTGTTAAAACGCATGCCGACCATCCCGGCATCCTCGACACCCTCCTTGACCTTAGCCGCGAGCTCATTCAGATGCATGTTGCAGGTATTACCTTCGTACCAGACACTGGCGATACCAACCTGCGGCTTGTCCATATCGGCATCAGAGAGTCCCGTTCCGTAAAGCATCGCCTGCGAAGCACCCTGGCTTTTAGGCTGGGTAATCCTGCAGCTATATCGATTGAGTCCCTGAAGGTCCGTCATATCACTTCCTTCTCAAAACACCTTCAGGCAGCTTTTCATAATCAAGCTGCCTTGCGTATCTGCAATTTGGCTTCTAAGTTTATCGCAATGCGAGGCTGATCTATCCGCAGCAATAAAAGGAGCGGGCTCTGATGGGCCTCATCGGCTGCCCACAATCATAATTGATCGCCCTGCCCTAAGGGAATCGGCTTGAGGAAACTCCCAAAAAAACAAAACCTGAAACCGAGATAATGGCACCACAATTTATCTATTTTGATCTGGGCAATGTTATTCTTAATTTCAGTCGATCGCGGCAGTATCGGCAGATGGGCGATATTCTCGGAGTTTCGCCTGCGAAAATCAGCCAATTTGTGGAACGAGACAATCTCATGCGCCGCTCTGAAACGGGCCAGATAACACCCGAGGAAGCGCACCGGTTGCTCTGCAGCGAGGCAGAGAGCGATTGTGATTTTCAGGCCCTCGCGCACGCCGACAGCGATATCTTTGAACTCAATGCCTTGATCGAGCCAGTGATCGTGGAACTAGACCGCTGCGGCTACCACATGGGGATTCTCTCGAATACCTCGAAAAACCATTGGGAATTCTGCCTTTCCCGCTTCGCCCTGCTACGTGACTGTTTTGAGCATTATGTCCTGAGCTACGAAGTGGGGGTCATGAAACCTGCAGCAGATATCTACAGAGCGGCGATCCAAAAGACCGGACTCCCTGCTGAGAAGATCTTTTACACCGATGACCTAGAACCCAATGTTTTGGCCGCCAAAGAATGTGGCATGGATGCGGTTCTCTTTAAAGACACCGCACAGCTGACCCGGGAGCTACATCTTCGGGGTCTAGAATCGACCTTTTGATCTTCATCCGCCCGCCTCTTGGCAGGCTCCAAATCGCGAGGGGATTCAATAGAGGTAACGGTTGATCAGATTTTCCAGCATTTCCTGCCGGCCGCTGACGTTGGCGGCAATCTCTCCCTTTTCCAGCATATAGGTTTCAAGCGAGGCAAAAGTATGCTTGCCCGCTTCAATCTCCGCGCCGATTCCATCATCCCAACTCGCGTACCGCTCCTGGAGCAAGCGAGCAAGTTCTCCATCGGCGCGGATCGCGGCCGCAATTTTCAAACCAGCGGCAAAAGAATCCATGCCCCCGATATGGGCGTGAAACAGGTCGATCGGTTCAAAACTTTCGCGCCGTACTTTTGCATCGAAATTCACGCCGCCGGTTTTGAACCCACCATATTTTAGCAACATCAGCATGCATTGTGTGGTCAGATAGACATTGGTTGGAAATTGATCCGTGTCCCAGCCTAAAAGCTCATCCCCAGTATTGGCATCAATCGACCCCAGCATTCCCTGGCTTCCAGCAGCATCCATTTCATGCATCATCGTATGGCCGGCGAGGGTCGCATGATTTGTTTCGAGATTTAATTTTAAGTGATCCTCCAGACCATAGGCCCTGAGGAAATTCAAACAGGCGGCAGTATCCGAATCGTATTGGTGCTTGGTTGGTTCCATCGGTTTTGGCTCAATATAAAATTGGCCTGTAAAACCGATCTCCTTCGCGTAGTCGACTGCCATATGCAGCAGCTGTGCGAGGTGGTCCAACTCCCGTTTCATGTCGGTGTTCCAAAGATTCTGGTAGCCTTCCCGACCTCCCCAGAATGTATACCCTTCTCCTCCGAGCTGCTGCGTAATCTCAAGGGCTTTCTTTACCTGGGCAGCGGCAAAGGCAAAGGCATCTGCGTTGGGGCTGGTCGCCGCACCATGGACATAGCGTTTATTGCTAAAGAGGTTCGCCGTTCCCCAGAGAAGTTTGATCCCGGTACGGTCCTGCTCCTCCCCGAAAACTTTTGCCACGGCATCAAGGTTTTGGTTCGATTCCCGCAGCGTATCCCCTTCCGGGGCAATATCACGGTCATGGAAGGCGTAGTAAGGCGCGCCAAGCTTTTCAATAAATTCAAAGGCCATGTGTGCCCGGGCAATCGCATCGTCAACGGTTCCATCGGCAAGCATCCACGGTCTTTCGGCACATCCCGGACCAAAAGGATCCGCCCCGGCACCCCGAAATGTGTGCCAATAGACCACACTAAACCGAAGGTGGTCCTGCATCGAACGGCCTTCGACCATTTCCTCAGCGTTATAGTGGCGAAATGCCAGCGGGTTCGTCGAATCGGGGCCTTCGTAATGGATTTTTTCGATTTCGGGAAATGCAGCCATGGTTTTCTTTTTGAAAAAGAGCGTGGAATGTTCAGGCGACCCACGACAGGCCGTCTCGCGCAAGGGTGTATCGTGCCAGATAAAAATGAATTTCGCAACCAACCGCGCTGCCACTACCGACTCATGCGCCGCAACAGCCAATCCCCTACAGTTGGTGAAAGCTGAGTAATTGCAAACAAGAGCCGAGCCTTTGCGGGAACTACCAGTTCAGCCTTTCGCCGCTCGCAAGCCTTGACGATTCTCCGGGCGAGCCACTCCGGATCGATCATGGACAACTGGACTCCACCGCCCGGTCGTGCAGCCGAGGCTGGCATCCCCTGAGTCATCGTCTCGTAGCGCTCTTTAGCATCGTCGCGACGAATGGGCCCGGGACACACCAACAGTGTATGAACATCATCGAGTTCCAAACGCAATTGCTGGGAATAAGCGACCACCGGAAATTTGCTGGCCGGGTAGGCGCCCATATGAAGAGCCGCACTCTTCCCGGCTAAAGAAGCAATATTCACAATGACACCTTTTTGCCTTTTTAAGTATGGCAAAGCCGCATGGGTACAATTGACCAGGCCAAGAAAATTGATTTCCAACGCTTCACGAAATTCTTTTGCATCCGAATCGATCGCTTTTCCTCGCAACGATTTACCGACAGCATTTACTAGGACATCAATTTGGCCGTAATGCTCTACCGCTTTGATAAAAAGTCTCTCTACCTGCGAAGTATCCAGGATGTCGGTAGGCACCACCAAAACGTCCACAGCCAGCGTTCGCAAATCGTCCGCAGCATGTGCAAGTTGATCTTCGTTGCGAGCAGCAAGTACAATCTTTGCTCCCTGCTCGGCAAAGGCTGTGGCAATTGCCCTACCCAAACCCATCGAGCCACCCGCAATGACAACAACTTTATTGTTCCAGTGAGAAGGCATGTTCAATGTGTCGCTGTGTTCTCAGAAAGCAGTCTTTTTTGGGCTGCCTGAAATCCATTGGTAAAATTCGCTTTTTTCAGGACGGTTCATCTTAGCACCCGAACCATCCGCTCGGCATCACTGACACGCAACGGGCAACTTTAGAGAAAAAACCAGCCATTAGCTTCCGAACATTCCAATGGATCGGGCAGTTTTCGGGGTTTTTATTTGAACGTTTTAAAGAGGAGGCCGACTGGATTAAATAGGTTTTATGGGCTGTGGACACCATTTTTCTCATCGAACATCTATCCAGAGAGCTTGCCCGATTTACGCAACCCATTGAGGTGCAAATGAATGCTCTCGTCGGGCAACACTTAGAGGAAAAGTGGGATAAATGCCTTATAATTTCAATAAAATCGTCTGAAATACTCTGTTTCAGACGCAGGGCACCCCAATCCGGAGACATCTGCTGGGGGAAGGATAAAGACCATTTGGGCCTCGGAGCAACCCAAAATCGCAGGTGTTATGGCAGTTGTGCCGAGACCCGCTTTGCCAGGACGTAACAGACCAACGCGGGCGAAAACTCATCTGGCCCCTTGATTGGAAACCCCTACAGCGTATATATTTCGTGGTTTATCCAGTTAATCGGAAGGGTTGCCAAAGCCGTGAAGGTCCGCGCCAGCGTCAAACGCATCTGTGAGAACTGTAAGGTGGTTCGACGTCGGGGAGTTGTTTTTGTTGTTTGCAGCAATCCCCGTCACAAGCAGCGACAGGGTTGAACAGCGACAACATATGACTGGTATCTTCCGTTGTATGGAACTGGACGAGCCACCTCCTGCTATGGCATTTTTTCGATCGTACGGCTAGGCAGCAACTGGGTAGTTCTTCGCCAAAAATATCAATCATCCAGACGCACTGCAAACAGGTGACGCAGTGTCCGTGACGCAGTGTCCGGAGAAACAAGAAACATATGCCTCGTTTGCTCGGTGTTGACATTCCGAATGATCGTCCCACGGTTGTTTCGTTGACGTATCTTTATGGTGTCGGCCCAAAGAGTGCTAGACAGTTATGCCAAGATGCTGGTGTCGATCCTAGAAAACGTGCCCGTGACCTTCATGAAGATGAGGTTGCGCGACTTGCAGCTTTACTCGACAAAGATTACGTCGTTGAAGGTCAACTTCGGCGTCAAGTTGCACAGAATGTTTCACGACTTCGGGACATCGCCTGCTATCGAGGCCTTCGGCATCGCCGTGGCCTACCGGTCCGAGGACAGCGAACACGAACCAATGCGCGAACTCGCAAAGGACCTCGGAGAACCGTGGCGGGCAAAAAGGGCGTGAAAGACCTGCGTTAAGACAGACATACTTTTTGGAAAATCGTATTCTTTTTGGAAAATCATATTTTATCTGCGGAATGCAACGATGCACCAGCAGGGAATGAGGAGTCAATAAGGCGGTGGCAAAAGGCAAAAAGAAGAAAGTTCGACGTAACGTTTCGGTTGGTATTGTTTACATCAAGGCAACATTCAACAACACGACGGTTACGGTAACCGATATCAAGGGTGATACGCTCTGCTGGGCAAGTGCTGGGACATCCGGCTTCAAAGGCAGCCGCAAAAGCACACCCTTTGCCGGCCAATGTGCAGCACAACAGGCAGCGGAGAAGGCGAAAAAATTCGGCATCAAAGATGTCGATGTCCGCGTTAATGGACCGGGCGGGGGGCGAGAAAGCGCAATTACTGCATTGCAGTCGGCTGGAGTAAACATCAAATCAATCGAAGATATTACACCAATGCCTCACAATGGCTGTCGTCCGGGCAAAAAACGACGAGTCTAATAGGCTGAAGTAAAAAGACAGACCGATCGACAATTTTTGTCGTTCCTATACTCTACATTTTTTAAAATAAGCTGGAATGGAAGTATGGCGCGTTACACAGGCCCTGTTTGTCGGCTTTGTCGACGAGACGGAATGAAATTGTTTTTGAAGGGCTCTCGTTGCGACACGCCGAAGTGCGGTTTCGACCGTCGAGACTCTCCTCCTGGCATGCATCAATTTCGCCGAGGAAAGCTTACCGAATATGCGATCCAACTTCGCGAAAAACAAAAGGTGAAACATTATTACGGAGTCCTGGAGCGACAATTTCGCAGTTATTTTAAACGGGCGACGCAAGCTTCGGGAAATACGGGCGATGTGTTGCTCAGTTTGTTAGAGCGACGGTTTGACAATGTTGTTCATCGTTTGGGATTTGGTCAAAGTCGAGCTCAGGCCCGGCAACTGATTTGTCATGGGCATTTCACAGTCAATGGCCAATTTGTAGACATCGCGAGTTTCCAGGTGCGAACGGGTGATATCATACAAGTTAAAAATCGCAAAAAGAGCCTCCAGGCGGTGGTCGCCAATCTTGCAGAGAATCAGCGCGATGTCCCTGATTTTCTGAGTGTGGTCGAAGGTGCCATTCCAGAAGGTCGGGTATCCCGACTACCTGAAGTGGAAGACATCTCGATCCCGGTCCAAGTCCAGTTGATTATTGAATTGTGTTCAAAGTAGTAGCGGTTACGGAGAGAAACCATGCATATTCGTTGGCGCGGTCTAGAACTTCCCAGTCAGGTCCGATGTGAAGCAGAGACTCTTTCGGCAACCTACGGGAAATTCGTCGCAGAACCGTTCGAACGGGGATTCGGCGTCACCATCGGAAATAGCCTTCGGCGGATACTGTTGTCCAGCCTTGAAGGTAGCGCGATTACGCAGATTCGCATTCAGGGTGCACTGCATGAGTTCACAACCATCGACGGTGTTGTGGAAGATGCAACCGATATTGTTTTAAATATCAAATCCCTGGTTGTTAAAAATCATTCTGACTCAACAAAGGTTATCCGGATTGAAAAAAATTCACCCGGCCCGATCACTGGGGCGGATATTCTAACGGACAACTCCGTTGAAGTGGTCAATAAAGAACACAAAATTGTGACCATTAGTGACAACAATGAGTTTGTCATGGAAATGGTTGTCGAAAATGGACGAGGATATATTCCAGCTTCGGAACATACTCCCAGTCAGCAGGAAGTAGGCATCATTCCGATTGATGCTGTCTACAGCCCTGTCGTCCGTGTTCGCTACGAGGTGGAAGCAACCCGCGTCGGACAAAAAACAAATTACGATAAGCTGACCTTGGAAATCTGGACGAATGGCAGCATCGAACCCGAAATCGCCTTGGTTGAAGCGTCAAAAATACTCCGCAAACACCTCAATCCGTTTGTCCAGTACAACGAACTTGGCGCTGAAGTCCACAGCAATGTTCGGACCAGTCCGGACGGAGTCGATCCGGCACTTGAAAAAAAAATGAATATGAATATTGCTGAATTACATCTTTCAGTGCGGGCCAGCAATTGCCTGGAGTCGGAGGGCATCCTGACCGTGCGAGATCTTGTCCTCAAAGACGAAGACTCGCTCATGGAAGTACGCAATTTCGGTGACACAACACTACAGGAAGTCTACGACAAACTTGGAGAACTCGGTTTGCGTTTGGGCATGCGGTTACCATCATCCTCGGCCCCCTCCTTCTAGCAGCCGCGCGCGTTGTTGGATTGGTTTGAGACTGCAACCAGTTGGTTTAATTTCCTGCACTTTAATTAGCAATCGTGATTTGTCATGCGACATCGAAGACGAGGTCGAATCTTAGGACGCTCACCGAGCCATCGGCGGGCTATGCTCAAAAATCTGGCATCTAGCCTGCTTCTGACAGAGCGAGACGCAGAATTTGATGATAATGCACCTCAGCTAAAGGGCCGTATCGTTACAACCATGGCAAAGGCAAAAGAGGTTCGACCGCTTATCGAACGTTGTATTACAATCGCCCGCAATACCCTTGAAGACCAACGAAATGCAGATGCCCTAGCCCCTGATGCGGAAAGGAATTCCGAGGGCTGGAAACAGTGGCGCGCAAGCGACCGTTGGAAAGAGTGGAATCAGGCAATCGCGCCCGTTCTTTCGGCACGTCGCCGTACGATCCAACTGCTGGGAAATAAAGAAGCCGTCTCCATTCTTTTCGATGATGTTGCTCCCCGATTTGAAGATCGCCCCGGTGGCTATACGCGAATCATGCGTTTAGCCAAACCACGACTTGGCGATGCGGGGATCCAGGTTATTTTGGAATTTGTTGGTGAGCGGGACCGCGTTAAAGGCCCCAGTGTCCAGCCCCCACAATTTGAAGACGAAACCCCCACGACGAGTGACAGCGCAACTGACGATGAGGAAATCATCGATGAGGCCCAAGACGACGAAGCCTCTGCGGACCCCGATGAGGCCGGCAACGTCGATGCTGAGGAAAACAAAGAATCCGCAAGCGCGGAGTAGCCGGCAACAGCAAACCGGTTCTCTATTCGCCTTTATGAAGAATACCTGTCCGCTTCTCTAAGCTGGCAAGATACGGAATTCGGGGCACGGATGGCCACGCCTTTTCAACGTTCTCGAAAAGTATCTTTACCCAAGTCGCAATCTGGATTCGATTTCACGGATCACATACGGCGGCTCTGTGAAGATATGGTCTCGCGTCTTCCGCAGTTGGCACACATCGACATGCAGTATGTCGCAGTCAGTTTCTGCCAAGCGCGCAAAAATGTCCGTCACGGACTACAAGCATCCCTCACCCCCATGCGTTTCGAGGGAGGAGAACGCGACCTAGTCAAGAAAGACGAGCGATGGCAGGTCCAGCAGATACGAGACCAACAGGGTCGGGAGATGCTCTACCTGCTGAGTTTTTATATGCCTCGTTTTCAGAACCAGCCATTTCGTGAAAAACTGCTGACCATCGTGCACGAATTATGGCACATCAGCCCATATTTCAATGGAGATTTGCGAAGACTTCCGGGACGCTGTTACGTCCATTCCGAGAGTGAAAAGGCGTACGACGCTGCCATGGCAATCTTAGTAGATGATTGGCTTTCGCGAGCCCCATCGCCAACCATCTACGGCTTTTTAAAAATGTCCTTTGCAGAATTACAAAAACACTATGGCACTATTGAAGGCTTACAAATCAGCACACCCAGGTTGATTCGCTGCCAATAAGAATGATAGAAACGCTAAGTGCATTTGCGATGGCTAACTCTAAACACGCACGTTGCACCAAGCAGTCACATCGAACATAATGTCGTCGATGAGAATGAACACACTATGGACAGACCATTGAAATCATCAAAAAGAGATCCCTGAAATTTAAATGAACGTTTCTCTGTGTTTTGAAAATGACAAGTCTGTTTTAGATGTGGGCTGTGGTCTCGGCTCAACGGTTGATGCCTATGGAGTGCCCGATCATGTTGCCATATACGGCATTGACGTTAATGCTGAAGTCATTGAGCAAGAAAAACTACTTTACAAGGATCGACCGAATCGTTTTTTCTTAGTGTGTCCCGCTGAAGATTTGCGCCATTTCGAATCTAACAAATTTGATAAAGTCATATCTGGCGTTACACTGATGCATCTAAAGATTTCTAAAGCAATGCGAGAAGTTTATCGTGTCTTAGTCCCTGGAGGCACATTCTCTGCATCGCATGAGACGTGGCAAGATGTTACTAAATTTATGTTTCGCGCTATGACTGGATTTCAAGTCAAGGTAGTTCTATATAGATTATATATCTTGCTGAACGGTATCTTGTTTTTCTTGACTGGCTATCTTTTCCCCTACATAAATGGGACCTTTGAATCGTTTCAGAGTCGAAGGGGGCTACAAATCACGCTTAAAAGAGCAGGATTTGAGAATATACGATTCGACGGCAATCGCGTCTTCGCGGACAAGCAATCGTTAAGCGAATCCGATTAAACTGTTTGAGATCGGCAATCGATTCTCATCGAGAAACATTGATCGATACCAAGGCTTCGATTTGAGCGAAGATCAAATATTTTCGCACGTTGCGAAATAGCTAGGCTGCCTTGCGGACACGGTTTTTTTGATACCACTGGACTGTCTGTAGCAATCCTTCACGCAGGCTTGTACTGGATTCAAAACCGAACTTCTCACGTGCGCGGGTTGTATCGAGACATCTTCGTGGCTGCCCATCCGGTTTTTTTGCATCCCAGCGAATCTCCCCCTCAAAACCGCAAACATCGCAGATAAGATCTGCAAGGTCCCGGATCGAGACTTCATTGCCGGATCCCAGATTGACAGGTTCGGCCCCGTCATATTGTTCCGTTGCCCGCACAATCCCTTCAGCAGCATCAGCAACGTAAAGAAATTCTCGGGATGCCGATCCGGTTCCCCAGACCTCAATACATTTCTTTCCTGACTCCATGGCCTCACAGACTTTGCGAATCAATGCTGGAATAACATGGCTCGACTGCAGGTCAAAATTGTCGTACGGACCGTACAGGTTCACGGGAAAGAGCGTGATTGCATTCATTCCATATTGCTGGCGGTAAGCCTGAGACTGCACCAGCAGCATTTTTTTTGCCAATCCATACGGTGCATTGGTTTCCTCGGGATAGCCATTCCAGAGATCCTCCTCTCGGAAAGGTACCGGTGTGTATTTGGGGTATGCGCAAATGGATCCCACGGCAACAAATTTTTCGACACCAAATTGCCGAGCCTGCTCTATGAGTTCAATCCCCATAATGGCATTTTCGTAAAAGAACTTTCCCGGGTTGAGACGATTGGCCTCGATCCCACCTACAACAGCTGCCAAATGGAGAATCACATCCGGCCGACTATCAGAGAGCAACTGCTCAATTGCATCCTTATTGCGCAGGTCATAGGAACTGCTGCGAGGGACAATAATGGCTCGAGGATGAAACGGCTCCAACTGCCGACATACCTGGCGACCGAGAAAGCCAGCACCACCGGTCACAACAATCGTTTTTTCCTGGAGTTCCGTCACTTTACTATCCCCATAATCCATACTGAAAAAACTGTGTGCTGAAAAATCGTCCAATATTTTGATAAATAGAGCAAGTGTAATTTGTAGCTACTTATCAAAGTACCCATTTCTCAGGCCGATTCCTTGAATGAAACTTGATAGAGCCTCTGATAAAGTTCGCAGCGGGAGGCCAGCTCGTCATGGCTACCCACGTCGATGATCTGGCCTTCATTCATCACCAAGATACGATCTGCAAGAGAAAGTGTTGAAAGTCGATGGGTAATAATAAATGTAGTGCGATTTTTTGTGAACTTCTCGAGGGCATTGTGAATCAGCCGCTCACTTTCCGGATCAATCTGACTAGTCGCTTCATCTAAAATCATGATCTGAGGATCGCGCAAAATGATCCGTGCTAAAGAAAGCCTCTGCTTTTGTCCACCTGACAATCGGCCTCCAGATTCGCCGACATTAGTATCGTAACCATGTTCTAGCTTCTGCGTAATGAAATCGTGGGCATACGCTTTTTTGGCGGCTGCAAATACCTCTACATCCGTTGCTCTCGGTGACCCATACCGAATGTTGTTTAAAACCGTATCGTCGAACAAAATCGTCTGCTGGGTCACGATGCCGATCCGTCTCCGTAGATCCTGAATACAAAGATCGCGGAATGGCGAGCAACCGAGACGAATCTCACCATCAACGGGATCGTAGAAACGAGGAATAAGATTGACCAGGGTTGTCTTGCCACAACCGTTCGGCCCAACGATCGCGAGTGTCTCACCATAGGGTATCTTTAAACTGATATCGCGCAGTACTGGCTCTTTTTTGTCATAATAAAAATTCACCCTATCAAAAACGATTAGCTGCGCCAGATTTTTAGCGGGAATGGGATTTTCTTTTTCAATAATGGCCGGTCTGCGGTCGAGCAAGGGATAAATACGATCCGCAGCGGCAGCTCCCGATTGCGCCATATTTACAAACCCTGATAATTTCCGAAGGGGATCGCTTGCACCAATCAAAAATCCATAAAACATCAACAAAGAGGCCAGATTCATAGGGCGGTTTGTCATTGCCATCCCAAATAGGTGGGTCTCCTGATTGAGTACTAGATAGCCACCCGCAAGAATTGAAATACTGACAACAACGATTCCCAATACCTCGTCACTGAACTTGGTCAACGAGTGGTAAAATGCAATCTTCATTGACTTGCGATAGACTTCGCGAGTCGTGCGACGGAATCGATTACATTCGTATTTTTCCATCGTATTGGCTTTAACCGCAGCAATACCGCTGAAAGATTGCAGCAGTCGCCTGAAGAATTGGCTCGATTCTTCCATCGACCGACGATTCGCCCGTTTGATTGATTTGGCAAGTACATATGTCAAAATTAATGCAAGCGGGGCGACCATAAAGGAAAACAGCATCAATTGCCAACTAACCCACAGGGCACCGAATAGACAGACGATAGCTTTGAGAGGTTCCCGAAGTGCTCGTCCAAAGAAAAATGAAATGGTACCCCCGATCGTTGCAATATCCCCTGTAAAACGGCTCATTAGATCGCCGGTGCGGTCCCTGTTGAAAACCCCCAGACCCATCTTCATCGTATGCTTAAAAACTTGATTTCGCAGTTCGAGTGTGGTTATTTCCGAAAACCGTTGAACAAGCAGCATGTTGGCAACCAGAAACAAATTCTTGATGATCGTTCCAATCACCAAAAACAATGCTATGAAAACCAGCGTTTTAAAAGCATCATTGGGAAGATACCGCTCGATGTAGGGCTGCAAACTTTTCGTTGTGGCAATGACCTTTTGCTCAGCTTTTATACGCAAATGAAGAGCGTCAATTTCATTTTTTTTGTCCTTAAGGCTCTTGCCGTTTTCGACACCATTCTGTTGTTGCTCAAGCTCATGAATTTTTTGCTTGGCAACAGCAGACACTTTTTCACTCTCGGCGACTCTTTCTCGAGCCCAGTCATGCATGGACTTGTTCTGGACAACCACTTCAACGAACGGGTAAACCGCTCCAATATTGGCGCCCCAGAAAAAGGCTACCACGAGCGATGAGAGAATAATACCAATAATAGTGAAACGCTGTCGCAGCGCCTGCCTAACGGCACGCCCTAAGTTCTTCATGCTGCAATATTCCGTGGGCCGTATCTATTTAAGGGTGATAGCATGGGGCCTCTAAAACGAGACGGAACGTTACCCATTTGCACATCGCGAGTCAACGTGCGTTCTTCGTAATATATCTTCGCTTCGTAGAGGTCGTGATTTTGTGTCCGGATGTTGTCCCATCAAAGGAGAATGTATTGACAGGCCGATATCATTGCCAGCAGTCCACAGAGACACTATCCCGCTCGAGCAATAATCCGAATCCGGCCTTCATCCCGATTTCCCGTTGCCCATCACAATTCTTTATGTTACCTATTTTCGTCCAACATTTTTCCATGCTGGAACTGTTGTAATGATCGTTGATCAATTTAATACAACCCTTTCAGGCGGCGCTGCTGTTGCGGCCAAGCGCTTGCATCATGCCTTGCTGGAAAGTGGTATTTCCAGCAGGTTCTTTTATTTCCAGAAAAAACACCAAAAAACGTTGCAAGATGACTGCTACCTGCCAGCACGCTCCGCCTGGAGAAACCGCGGTCTCACCCCTCGTACGTGGTCGCGAAAGCAACTACAGAGATTAAAATTCAAACACGCTTTGCGTGGCAGACCACCTGGCCTGGAAATGTTTAGCTGCCCAGAGGTACTTCCCCACACCCAAATCGATGTAGCCAACTTGGGAACCGATATTATCCAGTTACACTGGGTGGCCAAGTTGATCGACTATCCCTCCTTTTTTGCATCCATCCCTGACGATTTTCCGGTCGTCTGGACATTGCATGACATGAATCCTTTTACTGGCGGCTGCCACCATGCAGACGAGTGTCGTCAATTCACATCGATCTGCCAACATTGTCCACAGTTAGGGCAGTCAGGGCTGAATGATCTGTCACAGCGCAATTTCGAAACAAAACAACAAGCATTTCATGGGAAAAATATTCATATTGTTACCCCAAGCCATTGGCTGGAAAACCATGTTCGTGATAGTGCACTTCTCGGCTCGGCCCGAAGCATACGGACCATACGCCATGGCCTGGATGTTAATCTCTTTGCAAATCGCAAGCGGGCAGCAGCGCGAAAACGTTTTGGACTCTCTGAAAACCAATTTGTAATCGGATTTGGAGCCGCTTCGCTTTCGAATCGCCGCAAAGGATTTACGGAACTTATACAATCCCTAACATTACTTAACAATCCTGAGCAGTGCGTGGGACTGGCAATGGGAGGCGGGCAACTTCCCGTAAGCAGCGAAAAGCTCCCTACTCTCTCCACCACCGGATACCTGGACGATCCCGAAGCAGTGGCTGACTTTTATGCAGCACTGGATGTATTCGCCACAACATCGATGGCGGAAACGATGGGGCTTGTTATCGCCGAAGCGATGGCATCCGGTATACCCGTTGTCGCCTTTGAAGTGGGTGCCATTCCTGAGATTGTCCGACCGCACCACACAGGGCTCCTTGCACCGATTGGTGATTGTGATCAGTTTGCATATCATCTTAACTGGTTGGCTGAACACCCCGATGCCCGCATACAACTTGGCAGAGGAGCCCAGGAATTGGCTTTTGCTGAATTTAACGAACAACAGCAAACAAATCGCTACATTGAACTCTACGAGCATGCGATGGCGGCACTATAGTGTCAACTCTGCGCTGCTCCCTGATAGGCTGCAATCCCGCAGCGAGCGTATTTTGTGCGTCAATTGCTTAAAGCTGATCCTGGCTCAGCGTGCAATGTAAGAATGTGTGCACACGCACGAATGAAAAAAGACAGCGAAGATATAGGCCCAAAGGCCCCCATCCTGAGCCTCAATCTTTTTGTTCACAATCAGCATTCTTTTTATGCTGCCGACTATAGTGCCAAAGTGCGGCATACTTATTAAAGGAGTACTGACCCATGTGGACCGCAAACAGGAAACCATGCCGGCCGTCCAGGAATCCCCCCTGAATAAAAAATAACCGCAAAAATAAATGCACACCATGTAGTATGGGCGCTACAATCGATCCCCGCCGCCCTTTCGCCGCCTGCCCCCGAGCCCAAGAGTGTGCATACGCAAGGTGTTTTTCCAAATAGTATTCATAATCCCGACATGCATCATGGATCAATGCACCACAAAGAGTCTTTACAGATGTGCCATTCGGATCGACTGATTCGTGCACCAGTCGAGAATTGAAACCAAATTTATTTCTTGCATAGAGGCGAATAATTTTTTCTCGTCGCCAACCATTGTGGAAAGGAGTCTTATCCAGAAACGAATTGTGCCTTACCAAT